>Ga0111184_1002_pt1 | contig 87086 bp, 94 predicted proteins | sample DeeMarSWOR324_28_FD_80241 | JGI IMG/M metagenome (GOLD analysis project Ga0111184, IMG submission 80241) | Omnitrophica WOR_2 bacterium SM23_72 | reverse complement strand
AACCGAAAGATTTATTCTTATTTCGACAGACAAAGCCGTAAATCCTACGAGCATTATGGGCTTAACGAAGCGCATGGCAGAGATGATTCTTCAGGCGAAGGCCAAAGGAAGCCAGACTAAGTTTATGGCAGTTCGTTTTCGCAACGTCATTGGTTCAGCAGGAAGCGCGGTGCCTTTGTTTAAGAGACAGATCGAAGAAGGTGGCCCATTGACGATAACGCATGAAGACGCAAAGAGATATTTTATGAGCGTAAGTGAAGCAGCACAACTCGTTCTTCAGGCAGGTGCGATGGGCAGAGGTGGCGAAATATTTATTTTAGATATGGGGGAGCAGATAAAAATAATTGACTTGGCCAAAAACTTAATAGGCCTATCCGGATTGACGGTAGATAAAGATATCCATTTAAAATTTATAGGTTTACGCCCAGGAGAAAAGCTGTACGAGGAACTCCTTTTGGATTTTGAAAGAGACAAGGCAACGCAACACAACAGAATATATGTAACTAAGCCTAATAATAACTTTGACCCCGCCACAATTCGCAGAAGCATCAAGGAACTGGAGTCTTTAATTAAAGTAAAGTCAGAAAAAGAAATTGCCAAAAAGCTCAACGAAATATTACATACCTTTGAAGGAAAAAGAGACCGGCATCATTAAAAATCTATCATGACGCAGCTCAAGGAAAAAACAATGAAGTTCTGCGATAGGACAATCGAATTTTGTCTCTTTGGCTTTATTTTCTTTTTGCCTTTTGCAAAAGCAGCGCTAACGACTTTTACTTGGCTTGCCATTGCGGCTTGGCTTGTAAAAAAAACATTGTCTCTTCAATATGAAAGTGGAGGATTTGAAAAAAAATCTACCGTTACAACATTAGACAAGGCGATATTTGCCTTTGTGATCGCAAATGCCTTAAGCGTTTTAGCGAGTGTTGATTTTGGTTTTTCTCTCAAAGCATTTTTTGCTAAACTTACCAAATTTATTTTGTTCTATTTTGTCGTGTCAGAAGCGATTAACACGAAGCGACGCTTGAGAAATATTATCTTCGTGATGTTTTTGTCTGCGATTTTAATAGTCAGTGATGCCTGTGTCCAGTATATTACCGGGAAAGATTTTTTAAGGAGTTATCGCATGGTTGAACTGTCAGCCTCCTTTTTAAGTGCAAATGGTTTTGCTGGATGGCTCTTGATATACATATTTGTTTTTCTGGGGATCATCAACTCGAAAACTTTTATTTTGCCGAATAAAAAGGTAATGAACCTGGGACTTTCCCTTTTAATTTTATTATTAGCCATCTGTTTAATATTGACTAAATCTAGGGCAGCCTTTTTGGGTTTTTGGGTAGCTTTGGTATTGTTTGTTTACTGGTACAGCAGGTTCTGGAAACGCTGGAAAGCAAGATTGTTCTATTTCTCAATAGCCGTTTGTTTAATCGCGGTTTTTTTAATTTTTCCGCATAGTTTCAGCGAAGGGATGAAGAGCCTTTTTAGCTTAAAAAGAGGATCGTCTTCACTGGAACGCATAACTCTCTGGAGACAATCATTAACGATCGTAGAAGATTTCCCTCTTTTCGGTTCAGGACTCAACACATATACCAACGTTATAAAAAAATATTTGGCTTTTGAAGGGGGAGGGATGTATCCGCACAATTCCTTTTTGCATATGGCTGCGGAATTGGGAATGATCGGTTTGACTGCTTTTATTTTATTATTGGTATCATTATTCCAGTTAGTTTTCCGTGAATTGAAAAAAAAGCATGATGCGCTCATCCTGAGTGTTTCATGTGGGATCCTGGGATTTTTAGTATTGAGTTTCTTCGACACGCATTTATACGCTCTGCAATCAGTAAGTTTATTCTGGTTTATGATTGGCTTTACAGTTTCCCTTACTAGATTAGAAATGAATCCCCAAGAAGAATTTCATCAAAGTTGATGACCATGGTTATATTCATTTTGTTAGTTATCGGCTTAAGTGGTCTAGTAGCACAGGTTTTGCTTTTGCGGGAACTGCTGGTAAGTTTCTACGGCAATGAATTGACCGTAGGCGTCATCTTGGCCAACTGGATTGTTGCCGAGGCTCTGGGCGTCTTTATCTTCGGAAAGATTGTTGACCGCATTAAAAATACAATTCCAGTTTTTATTCTCCTTCAACTCCTTTTTTCCTTAAGTTTACCCCTTGCTGTTTATCTGTCCCGTACCTACAAGATTTTAATGGGAATCCCTTTTGGACAGGCTTTAGGGTTAGGTCCTATATTTTATGCCTCTTTTCTTATTATTTTGCCTGTTGGCTTCTGTCACGGCGCGCTCTTCAGCGCTATTTGCAAAATTCATTCTGTCTTCACCAAAGAGACAGCGCCTGCCATAGGCAAGGTTTACGCCTGGGAAACCTTTGGTACGCTTTTGGGCGGCATCTGTATGACCTATCTCTTTGTTCCTTACCTGAATTCATTCCAGATCGTTTTAATAGTCGGCTTCTTGAACCTCTTTATCTGTTTATTTTTCCTTAACAGTCTTGACAAAATATTCCGTTACGTTTCCTTGCTGGCGATTATTTTTATAGCACTCCTTTATCTGGTGGTTGGGCCATCCGGAATGCAGCGCCGGTCCATAAGCAGGCAATGGCAATCTCAACAGATATTAGACTACCGTAATTCCGTATACGGGAATATTGCCGTCACGCGCCAGCAAGAGCAGTATACGTTTTTCTATAACGGCATTCCTATTATCACCGCACCTTATCCGGATCAGCAGTTTGTGGAAGATTTTGGACATCTTCCGTTGTTGTTTCATCCGAGCCCCAGACGCGTTCTCATCGTCAGTGCAGGCGCTGGAGGCCTCATCCATGAAATGCTAAAGCATCCTGTTCAAAAAATCGATTACATAGAGATTGACCCGCTGCTCTTTGAGATGCTTAAGAAATTTCCCACACCTTTGACAGAATCAGAGCTTTCAGATAAACGGGTCAATATTATACATCTGGATGGAAGGTTTTTCTTAAGGACGCAAGCTCCCTCCTACGACCTTATCCTTATCGGAATATCTAACCCCTCTGATTTATCAAAAAACCGGCTTTTTACGCAGGAATTCTTCTTCTTAGTTAAGGAAAGGCTGGAACCAGAAGGGATTTTGGCTTTTTGGCTGCCAGGTTCCCTTGCCTATTTATCAAGGGAGTTAAAAAATATCAATGCCTCTATAATTAATGGCGCAAGAGAAGTTTTTACTTACCTGCGCATTATCCCGGGTGACTACAATATATTCTTAGCTTCCCAATCAGAAGATATTATGGATATAACAGCTGCTTTGATCTCTCGTAAGATTTCAGGCATGAATCTGGATACCAACCTTCTGGTCCCGGATTACCTTGAATACAGGTTAAGTTCACGTTGGCTTAACTGGTTTCAGGCTCAGTTACTCGACAGCACGAAGGAGGTCAATGAGGATTTAAGGCCCATAGCCGTTTTTGAGACATTGACTTTGTGGAATGAAAAGTTTTCTCCGTGGTTGGCAGGCCTGTTAAAATACCTCAAGGGCATCAATTTATTTTGGATGGCCCTCTTTGCGCTGGCAGTTTCTCTTTTGATTCTTCCTGTTTTTAAACGTTTTCCGAAAGAAAAAATACTTATGACGTATAGTATTGCCACGACAGGTTTTTTTGGCATGCTGGCTACCCTTATCTTGATACTCAGTTTTCAGGTATTCTACGGATACCTCTATCAATGGATTGCCTTGTTGATGAGTGTTTTTATGGCAGGAGCGGCCTGGGGCAGCATGGTGATGGTCAAAAAAATGAGAACGAATGATTGCCTTTCGAGTCTTTTCATGAAATGTGACTTCCTGATACTCATCTTTTGTGCGGGGATGGGGCTGGCTATTCTTAAGGCGCCACTGGTTCTTAAGGACGTTTCGCCTATGTTTGTCATCCTGTTTTTGCTTGCAGGTTTTCTTGTTGGACTTGAATTCCCTTTGGCCAGTAAGATCTATTTAGGCAAAGGACAGGAGGTGGGAAGCACGCTGGGCATGCTTTCCAGCGCTGACCTTTTAGGTGGATGGCTGGCAGGTATGCTGGGTGGTATCGTTTTGATCCCTGTATTGGGCGTATGGAATACTTGTTTGGCCCTGCTCATTCTTAAATCAACCAGTCTTTTATGGCTGACCGTCTTTAGAAAATCTTTGACAAAGGGTGCGGTTTAATATATATTGTTAAATCTAAGTAATAGACAGGTTAGTTCGGAGAACGAGGTTCGAAGTTCGGAGTAAAGGCAAAAGGCGAGGGTAAAGGCATATGGCAAAGGCAACGGTTCGAGACTTGGATCTAAAAGGCAAAAAAGTGCTGATGAGGGCGGATTTTAATGTGCCGCAGGATGCCCAGTTGAATATCACGGATGACACGCGCATTAGGGCGACCATACCTACCATCGGATACATTTTACAGAAGGACGCTGAAAAGCTTATCCTGATGAGCCATCTGGGTAGGCCCGATGGAAAGGTTGTCGAGAAATACAGTCTCAAACCTGTGGCAAAAAAGCTTAAGGAGCTATTGGATGAACCTGTCAAATTTCTGAATGACTGCGTAGGAGATAATGTCAGGGATGGGATTGCATCCTCGCCGGAGAAAATCATACTTCTTGAGAATTTAAGGTTTCATGCAGAAGAAGAGGCTAATGATTCAGCTTTTGCCAAACATCTGGCTGACCTTGCCGATATATATGTGGATGATGCCTTTGGTACAGCGCACCGCGCCCACGCCTCAACAGAAGGTGTGGCGCATTACCTGAAAGCAGCCGCAGGTTTGCTCCTGGAAAAAGAGATGAAATATCTGGGGCAGGCTGTGCAGAATCCGGCGCAGCCCTTTATGGTCATTTTAGGAGGAGCCAAGGTCTCGGATAAAATAGGCGTGATTGAGAATCTGCTTCCTAAGTGCGATGCGATTATCATCGGAGGCGGGATGGCTTACACATTTTTAAAGGCTAAAGGCAACTCAATCGGCAACTCAAAATTGGAAAATGACAAGATTGATCTGGCCAAAGAAATCCTTGCCAAGGCCTCCGGCATTGGCAAACAGATCCTTTTGCCTTGCGACCATCTGGTCGTGGATGAAGTGGATGCCGGCGCCAAGACAGAGGTGGTGGGAGTTGACATTCCTGAAGGAAAGATCGCTGTGGATGTAGGGCCTAAGACCATCTTGCTGTTTAAGGATAAATTGAAGTCGGCAAAAACGATTGTCTGGAATGGACCCCTTGGCATCTTTGAGATGGAACCCTTCAGTCGCGGCTCTCTTGAAATCGCAAAATTCATCAGTACCCTTTCCTGTACCTCCATCATCGGAGGAGGGGATACAGCCGCAGCCATAGCCAAGTTTAAACTGGAAGATAAGATGTCCCATATTTCAACAGGAGGCGGAGCCAGCTTAGAGTTTTTAGAAGGAAAGGTCTTGCCTGGCATTGCGGCTCTTTCAGATAAGTAGAATGCGCAAAACGATTATTGCCGGAAACTGGAAGATGTACAAGACGATACCTGAGGCCATAGAATTGGCCAATGGTCTCAAGCGCGAGCTCTTTAAATTAGATGGCCAGAGCATAGATATTGTGCTCTGTCCACCCTTTACAGCCCTCAGTGAAGTTGCTGAGGTGATTGCTGAGAGCAATATACAATTAGGCGCCCAGGATGTCTATTGGCAGGAAGAAGGGGCATTTACCGGAGAGGTCTCCTGTAAGATGCTTCGAGACGCCGGATGCCGATTCGTTATTATCGGGCATTCAGAACGACGCCAATATTTCCATGAGACTAATGAATCCGTCAATAAAAAGGCCAGGGCAGCTTTGTCCGCTGGCCTCACCCCCATTGTCTGCGTGGGTGAGACGTTGAACGAAAGAGAAAAGAACCTTACCTTTAAGATTTTGGATGACCATCTGACCAATGGCATTAAGGATATCGGGAAAGAGGATGTTTTAAAGTTAGTCATCGCCTATGAGCCGGTTTGGGCGATTGGGACAGGTAAAACAGCCACTGCGGCCCAGGCACAGGAGGCACAAATTTATATCCGCAATTTGTTAAAAAAGCTGTATAATAATGACACGGCGCAAAACGTGAGGATCCAATACGGAGGAAGTGTTAAGCCGGAGAATATTTTCGAATTGATGTTGCAGCCCGATGTGGACGGTGCCCTTGTGGGAGGGGCAAGTTTATCTATCGAATCTTTTTCCCGTATTGTCCAAAAGGCAAGCGAGGTTGTCAAATGATGGCTTTTATTATCACCATCCATGTCATAGCCTGTTTCGTGTTGATTGGCCTGGTCCTTATTCAAAGAGGCAGAGGCGGTGGCCTGGTTGAGAGCTTTTCAGGCGTGGAATCTATGTTCGGCACAAAAACAAGCGCTTTTTTGACGCGCACAACTACGATTCTTTCTATAGTGTTTTTTATCACCTGTTTGAGCCTTGCGATCCTCTCGATAAGGCAAAGCAAGTCTCTGATGAGTAATGTGAAGACTGAGCAAGCACCTGCACAAGAGGCGTCTCCTATGAGCGAAGCAGAAGCAACCGCAGTACAGGAATCACAGGTCACAGAAGAAACATCTGAAGCAGGAAAGGAGGCTCAAGAAACGCAGGCTGCAGTTACTGAAACTGCAGTTACCGAACAGCAGGCTTTCAGCGAGCCACCAAGCGAACAAAAGGTTGAGCCTCAAGCGAAATAATTCAAGAATAGAGCGATTAATTTTTAGAGGACTACCAGGAAAACCTGGTAGTTTTTTTAGGTGAAGGATAGAAGAATTTTCTGGATTTTTGCCTTAAGCAGTGCCGTTTATTTTACACAGGGTATCGAAGGTCTGCCTTCCCAGGGGCTCTTTTACTATCTTAAAGAGACCTTAGGGTTTCCTGCCGAAAAAATTATGCTTTTAAGCAGCATCACCATCTCGGCCTGGCTCATCAAGCCAGTCATAGGCTATATCATCGATCACTTCTTTAATAAAAAATCCTGGATTATCTTGGCGCTCGTTTTTGATATCATTTTAGTTGCTTTTATGGGGTTGGCAGCTCTACCCTTGTGGATTCTGATTGCCGTGCTGGTGTTGAATTCCACGAATACGGCATTTCGAGACGTGGCCGCAGACGGGATCATGTGCGTGGAGGGCAAAAAATACCAGGCCACTGGAAAGATTCAAAGCGTGCAGTGGATTTCTCTCAATGTTGCCATTCTGCTGACGGGAATCGGAGGAGGCTACCTTGCCGAAAAGTGGGGGTATCGCGTTGCTTTTTTAAGCCTGATTCCTTTCTATCTTTTGGTGGCTGTGCCTGCTTTTCTTTACAGACAGGAAGTTGAAGTTTCTGAAAAGAAAGCCAAGACTTTTGTTTTGGATATGAAGAAATTATTTACTAATAAGCAGCTTCTGATTGTCGGACTGTTTATCTTTCTCTATAAATATTCCCCTTCCTTCGGCACGCCGCTATTCTTCATCCAAAGGGATGCGTTCAAATGGGGTAAAATCTGGATAGGGACATTAGGAACGATTGGCACGGTTTTCTCCATTGTCGGTTCCCTGCTCTACTATAAGTTCAGCCAGACAATCAAAATAAAGAAATGGCTGTTTATCTCCGTTTTTGTAGGCGCTGTCACGACGCTGAGCTACCTTTATTATACTCCGGTTACTGCAGTCATTTATGACGTGGTGTACAGTTTCATAGGGATGTTCATCTTTTTGATGGTCTTGGATTTCATGGCCAGGAACACCCTCAAAGGGCTGGAGGCTACTTCCTTTGCGCTACTGACCAGTATCAGCAACCTTGCCCTTGTCGCCAGCAACCTCTCCGGAGCCTTTTTATTTCCCATCCTGGGTCTGAAATGGCTTATCATTATCTCCAGCCTGGCCAGCTTCCTCTGCCTGTTCCTCATCAACAAGATCGAGTCACCTTAGAAGTTTAGCGGGTCCTGTCTTGGTTTGTTTCTCGCGGGGACGCTCGTTGCGGCCCAGCGTGCCGCAACTTCGCTCACGTCGGCTGGCGTCGCTCTGTCTGACTTCGGATACAGCGGGGCAACCATGCCCGCTCCTTGCCTCCATGCCCCGCTCGAAATCAAACCAAGCCACCCGCTAAAGTGACAGTGACCTCAAAGTTACTATCGATTGAAGAGATTTTATGCGTTTTGCTTACGGCACACACGAGGAATTACGTCGAGATGAAGCCGAGTAACCAAGGCTTGCCAGCGTAAGTTGCGAGCGAAATCGAGACGTAAACTGAAGTGCACGGCAAAAATTTTCGTGCCGGAAGCGAAACCATAAAATCGAAAAATGGCAAAAACGACCTGAGCGAGAAAAGCGACAGGGACATTTATAAAGGGGATAGGGTAAAAATTACTTGAAGCGCAAAGGAGCCAGTAGTATAATTAATGTCTATGTTTAACGTCTTGCAGCCCTACATACTTACATTTATTCCAATCTTCGTGGCCGTGGATGCCATAGGGAATATCCCTTTGTTTATTTCGCTGGTGAACTCCTTAGGCAAAAAACAAAGGCAGAAGGTTGTGCTGGATACGGTGACGACTGCCACAGCCGTGGCCATTCTTTTTGTCCTTATCGGCAAGTGGATTTTAAGTTTTATCGGCATAACCATCTCTGATTTTCAGATTGCCGGAGGCGCACTTTTGTTCATTATCTCTGTGCGTCTTTTGATGCCCGGAACAGCCAAGAGTCTCGTCGCCAACAGTCATGAAAAGAACATCGGCGTTTTTCCTTTAGGTACACCCTTAGTTACAGGCCCGGCTGTCTTAACCACCACCCTGATTATGCATGATACCTTTGGTTTATTTCCCACGCTTTTATCTTTACTCGCCAACATGCTGATTGTTTGGGTGACGTTGGCCAAGGCAGATGTAATCATGAAAGTGATGGGTACTAGCGGCACCAGGGCTTTCTCCAAGATTATGTATGTATTGCTTGCGGCTATAGGCGTGATGATGATCAGACGCGGGATTCTCGGAGGTTTTTTCCCATGACGCGCCAGGTTTTGACATTCATCATGGCCGGAGGAAAAGGAGAGCGGCTGTATCCTTTGACTCGGGACAGGACCAAGCCTGCCGTGCCTTTCGGCGGCATTTACAGGATTATAGATTTTACGCTGAGTAACTGCATCAATTCGGGGTTACGCAAGATTTATCTGCTGACCCAATACAAGTCAGCGTCTTTGCAGAGGCACATCCGTTTAGGATGGAATATCCTGCCTTCCGAATTAGGGCAATTTATTGAAATCCTGCCAGCCCAGCAGAGGGTGGGTGAATCCTGGTATCTGGGCACGGCAGATGCCATTTATCAAAACCTTTATACCCTGGATATCGATCAGCCGGATGAAGTCCTGATCCTTGCCGGAGACCATATTTACAAGATGAACTATTATTCTATGATAGATTTTCATTGCGACCAGGATGCGGATATGACCGTAGGGGTGGTAGAGGTGGAAAAGGAAAAGGCCAGCCATTTAGGGATTGTTGAGGCAGATGATTTTGGAAGGATTATCGGTTTTCAAGAGAAGCCTGCTAAACCCAGAACAATTCCTTCGGACCCGGATAAGGTTTACGCCTCCATGGGCATCTATGTGTTTAAGCACAGCATCCTGGAAAATGAATTGCAGGAGGATTCCAAGAGACGCTCAACACACCATGACTTTGGCAAAGACATCATCCCGTCGTTGCTTAAAAAGGGACTCAAAATCTCTCTCTATAATTTCATTGATGAGAACAGGAAAGAAGCCAAATATTGGCGCGACATAGGCACGATTGATGCGTACTACGAAGCCAATATGGACTTGGTGCAGGTGAACCCGGTGTTCAATCTTTACGATAAGGCCTGGCCCATCCGGACCCTTCAGGAGCAGTTTCCTCCTGCTAAAACCGTCTTTAGCGGAGAAGAGGTAACCGGCAGAGTGGGATTAGTGCTTGATTCCGTGGTTTCTAATGGCTGTATCATCAGCGGCGGCAGGGTACAGCGCTCCATCCTTTCCTGCAATGTGAGGATTAACAGTTATAGCCAGGTGTACGACTCTATTATCATGGAGGGAGTTGACGTGGGAAGGCATGCTAAAGTCAGAAGGGCTATTATTGATAAAGACGTGGAGATTCCCGCAGGTATGGTCATAGGTTACGATCCGGAGCAGGACAGGAAAAGATTCCACGTGACAGAGTCTGGTATCGTGGTGGTGGCGAAGGGGACGGAGATTAAATGATCAGAAAAGCTAAAATCCAGGACATAAAGGAGATTCAGAAGCTCATCAACTTTTTTGCCAAAAAGGATCTGATGCTGCCTAGGTCTCTAAATGAGCTTTACGAAAACTTACGTGATTTCTGGGTGGTCAAGGAGGACAAAAAAATCGTAGGGTGCGCAGCCCTGCACCTATCCTGGGATGACCTGGCTGAGATCAAATCTGTGGCTGTGGAAAAATCAAAGCAGGGCAAAGGCATTGGCAAAGAGTTAATCGATGCCTGTATGGATGAGGCTCTACGATTAGGAGTAAGGCGTATCTTTGTGCTTACTTACAAACCCGGCTACTTCAAAAAATTCGGATTCATAAGGGTTAAAAATTCAGAGTTGCCTCATAAGATCTGGGCAGAGTGCATCAACTGCTGCAAATTCCCCAATTGCAAGGAAATCGCTATGATGAAGATATTGTAACGATTGGAATCAATTTACAGCCCGTTAAACTGTGCAAAAAATTGAGGAGGAGTAATGGATTACCTGTTGACCGACGAACAAAAGATGGTACGGGAACTGGCGCGTAAGATTGCCGAGGAAAAGGTGAGGCCTGTTGCTGCCAAATATGACGAAGCTGGAGAATATCCCTGGGATATCATGAAGATTCTGGCACAGTCTGACCTTTTTTCGATATTTGTTCCCGTTGAATACGGCGGAACCGGTGCCGGAGTCCTTGAGTTATGCCTGGTGACAGAAGAGCTGTCCCGCGCCTGCGGTGGTATTGCGGTCTGCTATGCAGCCTCAGCCCTTGGCACGTTTCCGATCATTCTTTTTGGAAATGAAGAGCAGAAAAAGAAGTTTCTTCCGGACTTGGCCAGCGGTAAAAAGATTGCCGCCTTTGGCATCACTGAACCTGAGGCAGGCTCTGATGCCTCTGCCATAAAGACAGTGGCCAAAAAAGAAGGCAACCACTATGTCTTAAATGGCCTTAAACACTTTATTACCAATGGCGGAGATGCCCAGACTTACGTGGTGATTGCCATGACCGATAAATCCAAGGGAGCCAGGGGCGCTTCAGCTTTTATCGTGGAAAAAGACACGCCGGGTTTTACTTTTGGGAAAAAAGAGGAAAAATTAGGTATTCGCGCCTCTTCCACCCGTGAGCTGATTTTTACGGATTGCAAGGTGCCCAAAGAGAATCTTCTGGTTAAAGAAGGTATGGGTTTTATCGTGACCATGAAGGCTTTTGATATCTCCCGGCCGGGTGTGGCAGCCCAGGCTGTAGGGATTGCGCAAGGCTCTCTGGAAGTGGCTGTCAAATACGCCAAGGAAAGGCATCAGTTCGGCAAGTCCATCTCCAGTTTTCAGGGAATCCAATGGATGCTTGCAGATATGGCGACACAGATAGAGGCAGCCCGTGCCCTCGTCTATGCCTGCGCTCGCCAGATCGATGCGGGAGTTAAAGATGTGGCCAAGGATTCGGCGATGGCTAAAATGTATGCCTCTGACGTGGCCATGAAGGTTTCGATAGATGCCGTACAAATTCTGGGCGGTTACGGTTACATGAAAGAGTATCCGGCGGAAAAGTACTTGCGGGATGCCAAGATCACCCAGATTTACGAAGGCACGAATCAGATCCAAAGAAACATCATCGCTTTACAGTTAATCAAGGAGTTGGCCAAGTAGGTCTTAACATGGATATTCCTGTTCCTTTAAAAGGTTTTGAAAATCGCAACCTGACCGTGCGTGCTGCCGGGCTCTTCACAGATCCTAAATTATTTGTGGATGGCTCGCTTGTCAAGCCCTCTGGAAGGCGCTACCATTTGCGTAACAACGAAGGTCATGAGATCGAGCTAAAAATAAAATACTATCTGTTTGACCCCATCCCAAAAATCTGGGTGGATGGCAACATCATCACTTTAGTTCCCCGGTTAAAATTAGTTGAATACGCGTGGCTAGGTTTTGTAGCCGTTCTATTCTTTTTCGGAGGTATCGTTGGTATATTCTGTGCGTTTTGGGCCATCTATTTCAATTTCCGCGTCTTCCGCAGCCGCCTGCCTATTCTTGCCAAGTTTCTCATCACAGGAGTGATATCTGCGCTCGCCATTGTGGCATACCTTTATCTGGGTACAAAGGCCACCCTGTTTTTAAGAAAATATGACCGGAGAATCATGGTGCCATGAACATCATCGTCTGCATCAAACAGGTACCTGAGACGACCCAAGTCCAAATCAACCCTAAGACCAACACCCTGGTCCGCGAAGGGGTGAAGTCTATCATCAATCCTTTTGATATGTACGCCATCGAAGAAGGAGTGCGCTTCAAGGAGAAATGCGGGGGCAAGGTTTTGGTTTTAACCATGGGGCCGCCTCAGGCAGAGGCAGCTCTACGTGAGGCTATTTCCATCGGCGCGGATGAGGGCATCCTTATCTGCGACCAGGCATTTGCAGGAAGCGACACCTGGGCTACGAGTTTTACACTATCAGAAGCAATTAAGAAAATAGGCGTTTTTGATTTGATTCTTTGCGGCAAGCAAGCCTCTGATGGAGATACGGCGCAGGTCGGACCAGGTATCTCAGCGCACCTGGATATCCCCCAGGTTACGTACGTGAAAAAGATAGAGGAGATAAAAGAGAAATCCTTACGCGTGGAAAGGATGATGGAAGAGGGCTTCGAAATTATTGAGACGCCTTTACCAGCGCTACTGACGGTGGTCAAGGAGATTAATGAACCAAGGTTGCCTTCCCTTAAAGGACTGATGCGTTCAAAATCCGCCAAAATCGTCCTATGGTCGCAGAAGGAACTTAATCTGGACCCACAGAAAATCGGCCTCTGTGGTTCCCCGACTCAGGTTATTAAGATTTTTACACCTCCCCCACGCCAGGGAGGCCAGATATTAAGAGGCGAGACAAAGGAAATGGTTGAGAAGTTGGTAGATTTGTTGAAAAACGAAGTAATATAATCTACGTTAATATCGTTATTATCGTTAAACGAAAATAATGAAAATAACGAACCAAACAGACTAAACGAACATGGCTATTAGTATTATTTTAGACAAATGCACTGGCTGCGCCTTATGCTTAAAGGCCTGTCCATTTGGCGCGATAACTCTTAAAGATAAGAAGGCGGTTATAGATCTTAGCAAATGCAATCTTTGCGGAGCCTGTGTGCCTGTCTGTAAACCTAAGGCGATTCTTCTGGAAAAACCCAAGACCGTTTGTCCTGGCCCTGACATCTCGGGTTACAAAGACGTATGGGTGTTTATCGAGCAGAAGAAAGGAAAGGTCCAGTCTGTTTCCTATGAGCTTTTGGGCAAGGCCCAGGAATTGGCCAAGGATTTAAAATGTCAGGTTGCCGGCGTATTCATCGGCAATGATCTGGATGACCAGCTGGATGAGCTCATCTGGCACGGCGCGGATAAGATTTATTTAGTGCAAGCACCGGAATTATTCCATTTTCAGGATGAACCATATACAAATATCCTGGTTGAGCTTATCCGTAAATATAAACCGGAGATTGTGCTTTGCGGCGCCACAGCTATTGGCAGGTCTTTGATTTCGCGCGTGGCCATCAAAATCACGGCTGGATTAACCGCAGATTGTACTGGCCTAGACATCGATCCACAGAAGAAAATACTTCTGCAAACGAGACCAGCCTTTGGCGGCAATATCATGGCCACTATCATCAGTCCTGATTACCGGCCGCAAATGGCGACAGTCCGCCATAAAGTCATGCAGCCTATAACTTGTGATAAACATCGCAAGGCAAAGGTCATCAGAGAAAGTTTTGATGGGACGCTCTATGCCTCGCGCACAAAACTTTTGGATATCGTTGAAGAGGTGGAGTCCCTGGTCAATCTGGCTGAAGCGGATATTATTGTTTCAGGCGGAAGGGGGATGCGAGGACATGAAAACTTTAAGCTTTTGGAAGAACTTGCTTACGTATTAGGCGCGGCCGTGGGTTCTTCGCGCGCAGCCGTGGATGCAGGCTGGATGCCTTATTCCCATCAGGTAGGCCAGACAGGCCGTACTGTCGCACCCAAGATCTATATCGCCTGCGGTATCTCCGGGCAAATCCAGCACCTGGTGGGTATGCAATCGTCAAAGATCATTATCGCTATCAACAAAGACCCCGAGGCACCCATATTTAAAGTGGCAACTTATGGAATCGTGGGAGACCTTTTCGAAATCGTCCCTGCCCTGACAAAAAAATTCAAAGAAATCCTCAGGAAATAAGTCCTGAAAGCGCTTTCAGGAATACGCCCTAGACCCCTTGAAATTCTCAATTAAATCGTGTAAATTAAAGTTAGGGTACATATTTTTTTGAATAATGGACACCGAAAGAGGTAAATCTTTACGGGATAAGTCCATGTTGTGTGGTGTATAAAAGCACGGAGCCTATGATGGAAGAAGGCGGTGGCTTTTTTGAAAAACGTGCGTACGCGAGATTACCTGTCAACATACCTTTAACCTACTCGGAATTCGGGTCCTTACAAAAAAAGCGGGCCTGCACGCGTGACATCAGCGCTCAAGGACTCGGCATGCTCGTCGATGCCAATACAATCTTAACCCGCGGAGCCTCCATAGATATTTGCCTTGAGATGGAAGACAATGCGGAGCTGATTTATCTAAGAGGCAAAGTCATCTGGTCAGGTATGGTTGTCTGTGACAAGCAGAGGGTCGGCATTCAGTTGGAAGGTCAGAAATTAAAGGTCTTTTCTCTAGTCCTGCGTGTCTTAAAATCCCAAAAAAGAATATAAACCTGTCTGTCAAATCCTTCGCCAATAAATCTATTTACACTTTAACAAAAAAAATATATAATAAAAAAAATCATTTTTCCTAATATGGCCAAACCCAAATTATCCTTTTCAGTCCGTGCCAAGGCCTTTACCTTGGTTGAGATCATGGTCACGGTCAGTATTATTGCCGCCCTTACTGCGATAGCCATTCCCAGTCTTCTTACCATGAAGAGGTTAGCTAATGAAACTGCGGCACGCAGCAATATCCGTATTCTTTCTGTGTCTGCAGAAACATGCATGGCAGGCAGGGGGCACTATCCAACCAGTGTCATCGAATTCCAGGAATTTTTAAGCCCGGTTGCTGTTTACTGTTCTGATTTGGACGGAGCGGTTTCAGAAGTCAAGGGATACAATTATTCTTGCGTTGCTGATGCCTCTGGTTACACATTTGCAGCACACCCCGTTACTCTCGGGGTCACAGGCAATATCACTTATACCGCAACAACGGGTAGCGTGTTTACCCATAATTAATTCCCGCCTGTTCTTCCACTCGCTATAATCACTCTTCCTTCCTAATATTTTCACTATAATGCATGTTTAAGTCATACAATTATTTATTTTGTATGTATATGTTAAAGAATGTAAAGATTTTCCTTGACAATTTTTGTTTCTTTGCCTATAATTAAGGACAAATTAACGGAATAAAAAATGATAAAAAGTGAACTGATGACAATCGAGGATTTAGCGCAATACCTGAAGGTCACGCGCCGCACCATCTACGAATGGTTGCGGCACGACAAAATTCCTGCCATCAAGCTGGTGGGCCAATGGCGTTTCAAAAAAGATAGAATCGATGCCTGGATTGACAGTTTACACTAACAGAGGAGAAAGCTATGTATTTCAAAAAATTAGAGCTCATTGGGTTTAAGTCATTTTACGATAAGACAACCTTACAATTTGAGCCGGGGATCACTGCAGTGGTTGGTCCGAATGGATGTGGAAAATCAAATATCTTTGATAGTATCCGTTGGGTCTTGGGTGAACAGTCTGCCAAATCCTTGCGCGGCTCGGACATGCAGGATGTTATCTTTAGCGGCACGGACGCCAAAGAGCCTTTAGGTATGGCCGAAGTCACCTTGACGTTCGATAACGAAAAAAGATTTTTTAACATAGACCATCCTGAGGTCAACATCACTCGCAGGCTTTTCCGTTCAGGGGAAAGCGAGTATATGCTCAATAAGACTTCTGTGCGTCTGAAGGATATCCTGGATCTACTTCTGGGCACAGGGATAGGTGCAGAGAGTTACTCTATCGTGGCGCAGGGAAAGATTGATATGGTTTTAAGCTCCAGGCCAGAAGACAGACGTCTTGTTTTTGATGAGGCCTCTGGCATTACCAAGTACAAGGCGCAAAAAAGAGAGACGACGAGGAGGCTGGAAGAGACCGAACAGAATCTATTGAGGGTCAATGATATCATCACAGAGGTCAAGCGCCAGATCTCCAGCCTCGAGCGCCAGGCCAACAAAGCCAGAAAATACAAGGAGGTCTTTGAGGAACTAAAAGATAAAGAGACCTGCTTAGCCCTGTTACAAAAGACCCAGCTTTTAGCACAAAAGAGAGCATTGCTTGCGCAAATAGAAGAATTGGAAAGCCAGGAGGGCATACTTCAGGAGACCATTCATCAGCTCGAACAGGCCATTGCCAGCCGTCAGGGTGAATTAAAGGCTCATGAGGAAAATAAGATTGCTATCCGTAATCAAATCCTGAACCTGGAGAATCAGGCTATCCGTAGCAAGGAACATGCGCGCTTTAACAGGGAAAGGATCACAGAACTTGATGAGAATTTAAAATATTTGGTTACCCAAAGCGAGCAGATAAAAGCTAGGATAGAGCTTGACGAAGAGAAACTCAAATCTTTAAGGGAGGAGTTTGCTGGGCTTGAAAATGCCATTGCCGAAAAGAGCGCCATCTTAAGTGAAAAGGAAGTAAAAATAAACGAGATCTCCCTAGCGATTAAGAATTCCCTGGATTCTATTTCTCAATCCAAAAAGAGCATCATGGAATTGGTATCGGACATCTCACATGCCAAGAACGAAATCTCTGATTTTAACGCCAAACGCGAAATCCACTTGGCCAGGGAAAAAAGGCTGGAGATCGAGAAGGCTAAAGTTTATGAAGAAAAGGCTATTACCGAAGCAAGTCTCAATACCGTAACAAAAGAGGTTGAGGATATAAAAGGGGAGGTAGGGGGCATCCAGCGTAAGATAATCTCTCTCAAAACGGAATGGGAGCAGGAGAAGGTATCCCTGGCCCAAATCAATGCCAGCATGGATGGTTTGGAAAAAGAGAAACTCACCCTGGAATCCCATAAAGAATTTCTGGGGAAACTTAAGAACAAATATGAAGACATCAGCGAAGTTTCCAATGCCGTTATCTATTTGGATAAAATGCCCGCAGAGGATTTAAGCGGACTGGTAGTCAAAATTAAGGATAGGATGAGTATGGGACTGGAAGATAAGGTTGTCTTCGCGCAGGCCCAGTTCAAATTGTCAGGGGAAGCCAAGCCCGTTGAGCTGGATACACACGCCATTAATGAGAAATTGGCCAAGATCAAAGACAGCCTAGAAATTCTAAAGACCGAAAGACATCAAAAGGAGACTATAATCGAAGAACAGGGAAAGACCATTGCGTCCTTGCAGGAAGACCTGCGCAATAAAGAGATTACCTTGGCGAATAAAGAGAGTGCGCGGACGACTATCTTAGAGCAATTCAGCAAGATAAAAGACGAAGAGGATCTCATCGTCATGGAGTTGGCAGATATTCAGAAAGAGATTTCTGTCTTGGGAGACAATTTAAAAGTGGCCCAAGCACACTGGGAGAGCTGTAACGACGAGCACAGGAAAACCGAAGACAGGATCAAGGCCGAGGAAGAGAGCATCTCGAAAAATGCCAAGTTGAGGGAGGAAACCCTGGTGCTTATCACCCAGACAAAAACAGAACTGGATTCTTTGCGCAAAAGGTTGGTTTCGGATGAGGCGACCCTGAAGATCCTGCAGGATTCTTTCTCTCAGGAAAAGAATAATCTCTCGAATATAGAAAAGCAGATTTTAGAGGGGCAGACCCGCAAGGAATCCATGGAAAAAGAGATTGCAGAATGCCTCAGCTCGATAGAGGAGGCCAACCGCGAGATCCAACAACAAAAAATGTTCCTTAAAGATATCGAGGTCAGATTTATGGAGGCATCAAAAGGATTTAGCAACACCGTCAAGAAAATAGATTCGGATAAGGAGGAATTGGATACTATTAAGAATAGGGTCTATGAAAGCCAGATGCAGCTTAAGGATATCGAATACAAGTATGCAAGCGTCAGAGAAAGGATGCTGGCTGCCTATAAGGTGGACGTAGAGGGGTTAGAGGAACCCGTTACTGATACAGACAAAGACACTGATGGTCTCTCCCAGGAAATCGAGAGCTTGAAGGCCAAGGTCGATTCCTACGGCACCGTAAATTTGGTGGCCATTGAAGAGTATGACGAACTTAAGAAACGCTATGACTTTCTTATTCAGCAGCAGAATGACCTGCTCAGTTCAAAAGAGGCGTTGCATCAGGCGATTCTAAAGATCAACCGTACCACCAAGCAGATGTTCTTGGAGACTTTTGAAAAGGTTAGATTAGAGTTTCGTAATTATTTCAGATTACTGTTCAACGGAGGGGATGCGCAAATCTTTCTGGTAGATGAGCATGATCCTCTGGAGTCCGGCATTGAGATTATCTGCAGGCCTCCGGGAAAGAAGCTTCAGAACGTGTTGTTATTGTCAGGAGGAGAAAAATCCCTGTCCGCAATAGCGCTGATTTTTGCCATTTTCAAGGTTAAGCCAGCACCTTTCTGTATATTGGATGAGATCGATGCAGCCCTGGATGAGGCGAATGTGGACCGTTTTTCCCGCCTGCTCCAGGAGTTCGCTGGTCATTCGCAGTTTATCGTGATTACGCATAACAAGAGGACGATTACGAACGCTGATGTGATGTACGGGATCACCATGGAGGAATCAGGTCTATCCAAGATTGTGTCTGTAAAATTCTCGAAGGACTTGGAAAGGAAAGATAAGAAGAAGGAGCCGGAGGGCTTGGTACCAGAACCGGTTTAGGAGAAATTGTTTGAACAGCAGGTGTTGTTTTTGCCCTTGTGCTTTGCCTGATAAAGGGCTTTATCACTAGCTTCGATAAGTTCAGCGTTCGATTGTCCGTCTTCAGGATAAATAGCTAATCCCAGGCTTGCAGTGAATATTTTCTTGGGTAAAGTCTCCTCATCCACGAAGACGTGTCTTTCGATATCCATCCTGAGTCGCTCTGCAATCAAATAAGCCTCATTTTTATCGGTTTGCGGTAAGATAATCGTAAATTCTTCTCCCCCATAACGGCAGACATGGTCCATTTTTCGGGACTGATTCTTAAGTAGTTCTGCCAATTCCTTGAGCACCCTGTCTCCTGCCTGATGGCCGAGCGTGTCATTGTAGATTTTAAAATCATCGATATCAAACATGATCAGACTAAGCGGTGCATTCATGGCTTTAGCCTTTTCTAACTCTGTCTGAAGTAGGTATTGGAAGTATCCGTGATTCCAGAGATCTGTTAGAGAATCCATATGGGACATCTGCACTGTTTTCTCGTAGAGCTGGGAATTTTCTATGGCCAGGCCTGCCTGGTTTGCCAGCATCGCAAGCATTCGGATATCGTCTTTGGTGATGGGTTCTTTGGTGATGAAGTTGTCTGCGACAATAAGGCCGTTGATTTTATCTTTTGCCTTTAAAGGAATCAAGACCAACTCCTCACTTTTAAGGAACTTGATGATGGGGTAATTTTGATAGTTTGCTATCGTCTCTGGGGTCAGGTGCAGGGGCATGCCTTCCAATATGGCCAAGGCCAGCAAGTTTTCATTCTTGTTCTGTAATGGGAATTTAAGATGTAGGATTTGGCGGTTGAAGTTGGAGTCCAGGGTGGAAAGTTTAGAAGCGCTGATCAGGTCATCCAGGTCCATCTTTTCCTGCTCTATCTGTTTCCAGATGCGGTTGGCTTCCTCTCCGGTTTCCGGTCCGATCCCCATCTTGCCTTCCACAAGGCCTTCCTTCTCATTGACCAGAAACAATAGAGCACGGTTAAAACCCAGTCCGATATGGGCGGTCACTCCTGTCAGGATGATGTAGAGGATTTCATCCAGCCGAAGCGTGGTACGCATGGCATTAGAGATTTCGTAGAGAATGCCCAGCTCTATCTTGGTGCGTTCCAACTCCTGTTTCATGATTAGTTCTTCCATAACGCTAAACTTTAACACATTTTTGGGCAGGTGTCAAGATAAGCCGAAAAGGAAAAATAGGCTATTTTTTCGTTAGATTTCCTTAGTATATGCGTCTATTAAGTGAGGGCACAACTTACGGAACGAAGTGAACGTAAGTTGTATGCCCGAACTTATCCCGAGGGACGAGGGATTAACGTAAAGAAAGGAGGGTTAAGATGCATACATACGAATGTGTTGACAGGTTAGTAATCGTGGGATATAATTAATATCTTGAATTTAACAAGATGAAGGGGAGGTTTAAGATGAGCAAAGAAAAGGTAACAGTCCACAGGGGAGGCACTTCAGCGTCTGGTTCTAAGGATGATTCGCGCACTCTCTCGGATAGGCAGAAGGCCCTGGAATTGGCGCTGACCCAGATAGAAAAGCAGTTTGGAAAAGGCTCGATTATGAAATTAGGTGGTCAGATCAAGGCGGATGTGGAGACCATACCTACAGGCGCCCTGACCCTGGATTTGGCTTTGGGTGTGGGAGGTCTTCCACGGGGTCGAGTGGTAGAAGTCTTCGGACCTGAGGCATCAGGAAAGACAACTTTGACTTTAAGTGCCATTAAAGAGATACAGAAAAAAGGGGGTGTAGCAGCTTTTATCGACGCTGAACACGCCTTTGATTCCACATATGCAAAAATCATCGGCGTCAACCTCGATGAGCTCCTGATTTCCCAGCCGGACACAGGGGAGCAGGCTTTGGAGATTGCCGAAACCCTGGTGCGCTCCAATGCCGTTGACGTGGTGGCCATTGATTCTGTGGCAGCCCTAACCCCGCGTGCTGAAATTGAAGGGGAAATGGGAGATGCCCATGTTGGATTGCAGGCACGCCTCATGTCACAGGCCTTGAGAAAACTCACCGGAGCTATCAGCAAATCTCGCACCACGGTAATCTTTATCAATCAGATCAGGGAGAAGATTGGCGTGATGTTTGGTTCTCCGGAGACCACTCCCGGAGGAAGGGCACTGAAATTCTACTCATCTGTGCGCCTGGATGTCCGCAGGATTGCCACTTTAAAAGAGCATGATGCGGTAGTGGGCAATAGGGTGAGGGTGCGGGTGGTAAAAAACAAGGTCGCCCCACCATTTAGAGAAGGAGAATTCGAGATTCTGCATAATGAAGGCATATCCAAGACTGGCTCTGTATTGGATGCCGGCATTAACACGGAGACCGTGGTCAAGTCCGGGACATGGCTATCCTTTAAGGAAGAAAAATTAGGCCAGGGAAGGGATGCGGCTATAAAATTTTTGAGAGAGAACCCCAAGGTACAGGAGGAGATTGAAAAAGAGGTTAGAAAAAAAATCAGCGTTGCTTAATTTTTGTATGATGAGGTGAAGTAGATATGAAAAACAAAAAATTACAGATGGTAAAGGTTCTGGTGGCCCTAAGCTTGATTTACGGTATATCTTCGGCAGAAGGCCAGAAGATAAATGAGGAAAGTTTAAATATCGAGAACGCGGTCATCAATGTGGCGAATACTGCAGGACAGGCTGTGGTTTCCATCAGCACAGAGCATACGATGAAAATCCGGGGTGGTGTGCGCAGATACTATTTTGGCTTTCCTGGCAGGTCACAATTCCCCGAAGATGAATTCTTCCGCAGGTTTTTCGATGATTTCTTCGGAGAGATGCCTGACAGGGAATACAAGTCCGTTGGCCTTGGCTCTGGCGTGATTATTGATGCCAAGGGATATATCCTGACCAATGAACATGTGATCAGCGAAGCGGACAAGATTACGGTAACCTTACCTGACGGCAGAGAATTTGAGGGAGTGGTCAAGGGCAGGGATCCCCGCTCAGACCTGGCGGTTATCAAGATAGATGCCCGTAACCTTCCTGTAGCTCCTTTGGGTGATTCTCAAGATTTAAAAATTGGACAGTGGGTGGTGGCTATCGGTAATCCCTTTGGGTTTGCCATGCAGAATCCTGAGCCGACTGTAACCGTCGGGGTTATCAGCGCTCTCCATCGCTCCCTGGGAAGTATGCTTTCGCGAAACAGAGATTATAATGACCTGATTCAGACGGATGCTGCCATTAATCCCGGGAATTCCGGAGGCCCGTTGGTCAATCTCAAGGGAGAAATCGTGGGTATCAATGTGGCCATATTTTCGACCAGCGGAGGTTATCAGGGCGTTGGTTTTGCCATACCAGTCAATAACGCCAAGAGAATCCTATCCAGGCTTATTGAAGGTAAAAAAATTGTTTACGGCTGGTTAGGCGTTTCTGTGCAAAATCTCACAGAGGACATGGCAAAACATCTGGGATTGCCAGATAACAAGGGCGCTTTGGTAGGACAGGTTTTGGAAAATAGTCCAGCGCAGGCTGCAGGAATCAAAGAAGGGGACGTCATCAGGTCAGTGGACAATCAGGAGATCACCCATATTAAGGATCTGGTAAGTCGGGTCTCTGGAATAGAAGTAGGCCGAAAAGTAAAAATCAGGGTTGTGCGCGATAAAAAGGAATTGAGTCTTGAGGTAAAAATCAGTGAACGGCCGCAGAATATAATGGAAGAGGTTGAAGAAGAAGGCTTCGGTGCTTCCCGGGCTAGCCAGCAGTGGCGCGGGTTAGAAGTTAAGGAAGGCCCAGAGAATAAAGGGGTGGAGGTGGTTTATGTCGAGCCGAGCAGTCCTGCGGATAGAGCTGGTTTAATACCAGGTGAAATAATTTTAGAGGTCAACAAAAAGCCTATTAAGAACACCGTTGACTTCAACAAGGTGACAAAGGGTTTGTTGGGGAATGCCTTGATTAGGACGCGGCGGGGTTACTTTTTGGTAAAAAGTGAGGAATAGAGAAGAATTAGTGGAAAAGGCCAGAAACTACGCCTTCCTTTTGCTTAAATTCCGGTTACGCAGCGAACAAGAGCTGTGCCAGCGGCTTAAACGTAAGAAATTCGAAGAACCAATTATAGGTAAAACACTAGCCTTTTTAAAGGCAAGGGGCTTTATCGATGACCAGGTCTTTGCCAGGGCTTGGGTCACCGCGCGTCTGAAAAAGCCGTTGGGCCTAAGACGCATCAGACAGGAATTAAGGGCTAAGGGTATTGAGGAAGAAATCATTGATAGCCAGATTCGTGAAATAAAAAAAGATTATCCAGAAGGAGAAATCGTAAAACAATTGGCAAAAACAAAACTGGGTAAAATGAAGGATTTAGAACCGCGCGTAGCCAAAAGGCGCGTGGCGGCCTATCTTTTGCGCCGCGGTTTCCCTCCAGAAACAGTCACAGATGTCATAAGCCAGGTTTGATAACCGTTCGATATGCAGGCCGATACCTTACGAAAAAAATTCTTAGATTTTTTCAAAACCAAAAAGCACAAGATTGTGGAAAGCGATTCCCTCATTACCCGGGATGACCCTACTGTGCTTTTTACTCCCGCAGGAATGAATCAGTTTAAGAAAGAATTTTTAGGGGTAGGCCGCAGCCTCAAGCGCGCTGCCTCCAGCCAGCGGTGCCTGCGCACCGATGATCTGGATAAAGTCGGAAAGACCAGCGGCCACCACACGTTCTTTGAGATGTTGGGAAATTTTTCCTTCGGGGATTATTTCAAGAAAGAGGCAATTACCTATGCCTGGGAATTTTTGACAGATGAGCTTCGTATCCCCCAGGAAAAGCTATGGGTTTCCGTGTATAAAGAGGATGAGGAAGCCTATAGCATATGGCGCAATGCCATTCAGATACCGGAAAATAAGATTATACGTTTAGGAGATAAGGAAAATTTTTGGCCGTCGCAGGCAAAGACCAAAGGTCCCAACGGTCCCTGCGGCCCCTGCTCTGAAATATTTTTTGACCAAGGTAATAACATAGGATGTAAAAGGCCTGACTGTAATCCTTCTTGCAATTGTGGAAGGTTCGTTGAGGTCTGGAACCTGGTATTTACGCAATTTAACCGCAAAGATGGGGGCTTGTTTGAGCCTTTGCCCAAGAAGAACATAGACACAGGCATGGGTCTGGAAAGGCTGGCTGCGGTGATGCAGGGTGTTACGAGTAATTTTGAGACGGATTTGTTCCAGCCGATTATAAAGGAAATCAAAAGCACTATAAACATAGGAGCGCCTGAAAAAAAAGAATTTGTCTATGCCGTTGCCGATCATATCAGGGCAATCGTCTTTGCTATTTACGACGGAGTCCTGCCCTCCAATGAAGGCAGGGGTTATGTTATAAGAAAATTGATCCGTAAAAGTGCCCTGCATTTAAGGGTTTTGGGCATTGCACAAGCCTTTCTCTATAAACTGGTGCCACTGGTTGCGCAAATCATGAGGTCATGCTACCCTGAATTAAAGGAGCGTCAGGAAAATATTTCTGAAATCATTCAGGCAGAAGAAAAAAGTTTTTCAGCGACCCTGGATTCCAGCGAATCCATTTTTCAGGAAAGATTTAAAGGATTCCAAGAGGCCCAAAACCCGAAGGAAGTCGGCAGGGTTGCCTTTCAGTTATATGACACTTACGGTATGCCTTTGGAACTTACTCAAGATTGGCTACATAAACACGGAATAGATGTATCTCGGGATCAGATTTTGGACGAGTTAGTGAAGCAGAGAGAGCGTTCCCAATTACAAAGCGCCATGAAGGGAGAGGTCTTTAGCAATAAGGATTCTCTATTTCAGGTGAAAGCCACGCAATTTTCCGGATACAAGGAGCATGTTACAAAAGCAAAGATTATCAGAATAGTTAGAGCAGAATCCGAGGTTAAGAATATAAGTCAGGGAGAGGAAGCCATTTTGGTTTTGGATAAGAGTCCCTTTTACGCAGAGTCAGGTGGCCAGGTAGGAGATACAGGAGAGATTGTTAAAGGCAAGAATGTTTTTTTGGTTTCTGATACGAAAAAGGCCGGCTCTGTTTTTCTTCATATTGGAAAAGTCAAACTGGGGAGTTTTAAAAAGCATGACGCTGTTAAGGCACAGGTCAATATCGAGCGCAGGCTTTCTATTGCCAGAAACCATACAACCACCCATCTTTTGCAGGCGGCCTTAAGAAAGGTTCTGGGCCCTCATGTCAAACAGCAAGGTTCCCTGGTAGCCGGGGACCGGTTGCGTTTTGATTTCACGCATTTCAAAGATATCAAAAAAGAAGAGCTGGATAGAATTGAAGAGGTGGTCAATGGTTATATATTGAGTAACCATTCTCTTGGAGTTAGACAGATGGCTTTGTCACAGGCTAAAAAAACAGGAGCACTGGCTTTCTTCGGCGAAAAATACGAGGATAAGGTGCGTGTGGTGAGTGTGGGAGAGTTTTCCAAGGAGCTCTGCGCAGGGACGCATCTAGAATCCACAGGTCAGATTGGCTTGTTTAAAATAGTTCAGGAAGGTTCTGTGGCCAGCGGTGTTAGAAGGATTGAGGCGGTTACAGGGAAATGGGCTTTTAGCTTCATCAAAGAAGAAGAGCGTATCATCAGAGATATCGCTGAGAGTTTAAACGTCCCTGTGCAAAACGTGACTCAGGAACTTAAGAAGAGAAACGCGCGTTTAAAGGAGCTGGAGAAGCGATTGAGCGCCCAGCGTCTTTCCACGGTCCAGTCTTCTCTGGATGAGTCGATTCAAAAGGCGCAGACCTTAAATGGCATAAAGTTGGTGGAGAGAAGCGAACCAGATTTAGACATGAACATCCTACGCCGGACCGTTGACCTGGTGAAGGAGAAAAGCCCTAACAGAACCATTGTCATTTCCAGCACGTCTGCTTCAGGTAAAATTTCCTTGGCTATCGGCGTGACAGAAGATTTATGCGTTAAAGGCGTGGATGCCTCAGGTCTTATCAAAGAGGTAGCTTCCCAGATCGGAGGCAGTGGCGGCGGAAGAAAGGATTTTGCGCAGGCAGGAGGCAGTCAGCCTCAAAATTACCAGAAGGCCCTTGAGAAATTAAAGGACATGATCAGGCAAATTCCATGATGAAGATAATCCGTTCAAGCAGTAAAAAATTAGCTAAGATTTATAACCGGGGATTTTCTAGAAATAAACGCATCGAAGAGCGGGTCAGAGAGATTATTGAGGATGTGCGCGTCGGAGGGGATGAAGCGTTGCTTCGCTACACCCGCAAGTTCGACAAAGTCAAGCTGTCGCTGAGACAACTGAAGGTGTCTCAAATCGAGATTAGCGGGGCCTACCAGAATATCAGTCCGAATTTTGTGTCGAGCCTGAAGACCGTCATCGAAAATGTGAATAAGTTTTACCGCAAAAATATGAGGAAATCATGGAGAATAAAAGATGCTGATGGAGCTGTGCTGGGTGAAAACTGTATTCCGTTAGATAAGGTCGGCGTCTATGTCCCGGCGGGAACAGCGCCATTAGTCTCCACGGTCTATATGACAGTGCTTCCGGCCAAGATTGCGCAGGTAAAGAGGATCGTGATGGTCAGTCCTCCGGACAAGAACGGCCAGATCAACCCCCATATTCTTGTGGTGGCAGACCTTTTAAAAGTGGATGAGATCTACCGCGTAGGCGGCGCCCAGGGTATTGCAGCCATGGCCTTTGGGACAAAGACCATTCCGCGTGTGGATAAGATTGTCGGGCCAGGCAATATCTACGTGAGTGAGGCCAAGCGTCAGGTCTTTGGGCTGGTGGATATCGATATGATCGCCGGTCCTACGGAACTTGTCATTATCGCCGGCCGCTCAAGTGACCCACGATTTGTCACCGCAGACTTGCGGGCGCAGGCCGAACACTTTAAGGGGCTTGCGGTATTGATTACGAATTCTAAAAGCCTGGCGCGCGAAGTCAGGTCTCAATCAGAAAATGTGGAAGGTTTTATTATCCTGACTAAGAATTTGAAACAGGCGGTTGAGATCGCTAATCAGATTGCGCCTGAGCACCTTGAGATACTGGTCAAGAATCCGCAAAGGTTGCTCAAGGCCATAAAGAACGCCGGCGCCATCTTTTTAGGGCCTTATAGCCCAGCAGCTGTCGGCGATTATGTGGCAGGACCCAGCCACGTTCTGCCCACGCATGGCACAGCTCGGTTCTTTTCCGGGCTCTCCGTATATGATTTCCTCAAGAGCAGCCACATCATCGGTTATTCCAAGAAAGCGCTGGAGAAAGCCAGAGACCCTTTGGAGAAGATTGCTGGGATTGAAGGGTTAAGCAAGCACATTGATTCAGTTAAGGTAAGGTTTCAATAATGTTAAATGAACCTGTCAATTTTCTCGCTCAGGCCGTTTTTGTTCGTTGTTATAGATTTTATGGTTTCGCTTCCGTCACGAAAATTTTTGCCGTGCACTTCGGCTTACATCTTGCTTTCGCTCGCAACTTACGCTGACAAGCCAAGGTTACTCGGCTTCAGCTCGACGTAATTCCTCGTGCACGCTAAAATTGACCCCCTTTGCCAAAAATTTTCTAATTGTTCCGGAAGCAAAACGCATAAAATCTCTTTAGCAGAATTCAAAGCTTCATACGCTCGAAAACTGACAGGTCCATTTTAATAATGAATTTTGTAACAAAATCAGGGGGAGGAATGAGGAAAGCGGAAAATGAAAGAAAGACCACAGAAACGGATATCGCTTACAAGTTGGATATCGATGGTTCTGGTATATCAAAAATAAATACCGGCATTGGTTTTTTAGACCATATGTTGGAATTATTCGCTTTTTGGGGACATTTTGATTTAGAGATTATCGTAAAAAAGGCTGATTTGAATGTCGACATTCATCACACCAATGAGGACGTCGGAATTGTTTTAGGCAAAGCCTTTAAAGAGGCCCTCGGTGATAAAAAAGGAATTAAAAGGTTTGGTTCGGCATCTGTGCCCATGGAAGATGCTACAGCAAGCGTTGCCGTTGATATTAGCGGCAGAAGTTTCTTTAAGCAAATTATGGCTGATGGGCAAATTCGTAAAGAAGAATATTCGGTTGATGATGCCAATCATTTTCTTGAAGCTTTCGCGAAAAATTTGGGAATGAACCTAAGTATTCAACTTGTAGTTAGTTCCACTCTGGATTTACATACTAATTTGGAGCCCATTTTTAAGGCCTTAGGAAAGGCAATGGATGAAGCCACACAGATCGACCCGCGCAGAAAAGGCGTACCCTCAACGAAAGGTGTTATCGATTGAAAATCGCTGTCGTCGATTACGGTATGGGCAATATTCACAGCGTCAATAAAGCCTTACAGCTTTATGGCGCCCAAACTTTGATTACCAACAACCCTGAAGTCATCACCTCAGCGCAGAAGTGCGTGCTTCCTGGCGTAGGCGCGTTTGATGATGCCATGGAGGAATTAAAAAAGCAGAATCTCATCGACTGTTTGCATGAATTTGTGCGTCTGGGCAAAGCCCTTCTGGGGGTCTGTTTAGGTATGCAGCTTTTATTTGAAGAAAGCGAAGAGGCAAGGGTTGCAAAAGGCCTGGGTTTTTTAAAAGGAAAGGTAAAAAATTTCAAGCCTTCGGATCAGTTTAAAGTGCCGCATATGGGATGGAACCAATTAAAAAAAATCAAAAATCCAAAATCCAAAGCTCAAAATGAGTGCCTGTTATTGAAAGATATTCCGGACAATTCTTTTGTCTATTTCTGTCATTCCTATTATCCCGAACCAGCCGAGACGGAAACCGTAGCAGCGACAACGGCCTATGGCATGGATTTTGCTTCCTTGGTCTGGAAGGGCTCTCTCTACGGTGTGCAGTTCCATCCGGAGAAAAGCCAGGCGGTGGGGCTTAAGATGTTTGAGAACTTTGTCAGGCAATGTTGATTATTCCCGCTATTGACATCCAGGACGGTTGCGTGGTGAGGCTTGTTCAGGGAAAATTTGACAAGAAAAAGATATATTCCTCAAATCCCGTCAAAACAGCCAGGCATTGGGTGAAATTAGGAGCCTCGTTTCTCCATGTCGTTGATCTGGACGGCGCCATGCAGGGCGTGCCAAAAAATTTAGGCGTGGCTTGCGAAATAGCTAAAAGTGTGTCGGTGCCTGTGGAATTCGGCGGAGGCATTCGGACGCTTGAAGGCATCAAAAAGCTGTTGGATGCAGGTTTCTATCGTGTGGTTTTAGGCACTAAAGCCATCACCGACGAGCGCTTTTTGAAAAAGGCCTTTTCAAAATTCAGAGAAAAGGTTATTGTAAGCGTAGATGCCAAACAGGGCTCTGTGCAAATTTCCGGGTGGATTAGCGACTTGAAGGGGATAGACCCTTTTGCCTTGTGTGTTCGCCTGAAGAAAATTGGTTTTAAACGGGCCATTTACACGGATACGCTGAAGGACGGGACCTTGAGCGGCCCTAACATCAAAGGCATAAAAAACCTTTTGTCCAAAGCTGGCTTAAAATTGATAGCATCCGGTGGAATATCCTCTTTGGACGATTTATATAGACTGCGGCGATTAGAAAAAGAAGGGTTAGAGGGGGTTATTATCGGCAAGGCCCTGTATGAAGGCAAGATGACTTTGTCGCAGGCTTTAAAAGTTTAAGGATAATCAGGGAAAGGAGGAAGCAGTATGGCAAAAAAGGTATTTATGTTATTTCTCTTGGGCATATTCACTGTTTTTTTGAGCAGTTGCGCGACCACCCGTAAATACTCGGATTCGGAAATCGCAAGCTTGAAGAATCAGATTTCACTATTGGAGGCTAAGCTTCAGGACAAGGAGGATGAGATTTACAGTCTCAAGGAAGATTTGAAGAGGAGTGAAGGGCTTAAGTCAACCAAAAAGGTTGTCGGAGAGGTAAAATCCCGGCCTAAGGTAAAACAGATCCAGATGGCCCTGAAAAACGCAGGTTACAGCCCTGGGCCTATTGACGGCCGCATGGGCAGGCAGACGCGCAGCGCTATCAGGCAATTCCAGTCAGCCCACAACCTGGCTGTAGATGGCAAAGTGGGAAAAAAGACCTGGGCGGTGCTTAAGGATTATCTGTATAAAAAAGTTAAATAGATTGTTCATGGTTCGTAGATCGTAGTTCGTAGCAAAATCTTTTACTCCGAACTCCGAACTCCGAACTCCGAACTAAATATGCTAACTAAGAGAATTATTCCCTGCCTGGATATCAAAGACAACAGGGTTGTCAAGGGAGTGCGATTTCTTCAGCTAAAAGATGCAGGCGATCCCGTGGAGGTCGCTAAGCATTACGATGCTGAACAGGCGGATGAGCTGGTTTTTTTGGATATCACTGCAAGCTTCGAAAAACGAAAAACGCTTGTTGGTCTGGTGGAAAGAATCGCCCAGAATATCTTTCTTCCCTTTACGGTCGGAGGTGGAATTGCAGACCTAGATGATATCAGGGCTCTTTTGAACGCAGGCGCAGAGAAGGTCTCTATCAATACCCAGGCAGTCAAATACCCTGAGTTCATCACCCTGGCCTCCCAGCGGTTCGGTAGCCAGTGCACTGTCGTGGCTATCGATGCAAAACATGAGTCTATGGGTTGGAGGGTGTACATCAACGGAGGCCGTACGCCGACGGAATTAGAGGCTGTTGCCTGGGCGAAAGAGGCCCAGCGTCTGGGAGCCGGAGAACTCCTTTTGACAAGCATGGATACCGATGGGACCAAAGACGGTTTTGATTTACCTTTGACCAAAGCCGTGGCAGAGGCCGTTTCTATTCCGGTCATCGCCTCAGGGGGAGCAGGAAAACCAGAGCACTTTTATGATTGCTTTACAAAGACGAATGCGGATGCCGCTTTAGCCGCTTCCATATTTCATTACCAGGAATTGTCAGTCAGACAGGTCAAGGAGTATTTAAAAGAAAGGGGAATTCCGGTCCGGTTATGAAAAAAAAGAAAAAATTCAATTTAAGAGACCTAACCTTTGATAAAACAGGTCTAATCCCTGCCATAATCCAGGATTATAAAACAGGACAGGTGCTCATGTTGGCTTATATGAATAAGACGTCACTGGCCCGTTCGCTTAAATCCGGCAAGACCTGTTTCTGGTCGCGTTCAAGAAAGGAATATTGGGTCAAGGGTAAGACCTCTGGACACTATCAATTTATAAAGTCTATTTATTATGATTGCGACATGGATTCGTTGCTTATCAAGGTAAAGCAGGTGGGGGTAGCGTGCCACACCGGCCACCGCAGTTGTTTTTATAGGAAGATCATTTAGTTGGGAGTCCGTAGATCGTAGCTCGTAGCAGAAGCTTTTACTACGAACTACGAACACCGGACTACGAACTAAAATATGATTAAGCCTTCACTAAAAGAATTCATGAAACTGTCGAAAAAAGGAAACGTGATTCCCGTTTACAAAGAATTCAACGTGGATTTGGAAACGCCAGTATCCGCTTTCCTGAGATTGAAGAAAAACGATTATGCGTTTCTGCTTGAGTCCGTGGAAGGGCAAGAGAAGTTAGCGCGTTACTCATTTTTAGGAAGCGATCCCTCTTTGGTATTCACAAGCAAGGCAAGGCATATCGAGATTCGCCTTCCCCACCGTAAATCCGTAAAGCGGTTCCTGACTAAGAAAACGCCTTTGTATGAGATCCAGCGCATTATGAAAGACTTCAAGGTAGCCCCTGTTTCTGGCCTGCCACGTTTTTATGGCGGCATGGTGGGTTTTATGGCTTATGATATGGTGCGTTTTTTTGAAAAGATACCGGATAGAAATCCTGATGACTTAGGGTTACCTGACAGCATTTTTATCCTGACCGACACCCTTTTGGTCTTTGACCATGCGAAACACACCCTCAAGATCGTTGCCAATACGCTTCTACCGAGGTCAGGCCGCTTGAGCGAGGCTTTGAAGAAAAAGCTCTATGGGCGCTCCCTGAAAAAAATCGAGTCGATTCAAAGACAATTTCATGCCCCATTAAGCTTTGGGTCCAAGACTTACGCAAAAGAAGTTCGTTCAGCAAGGGTGACCTCCAATGTGACGAAACCCGAATTTGAAAACATGGTCAGGAAAGCCAAGGATTACATCAGAAAAGGAGATATCATCCAGGTTGTTTTGTCTCAACGCTTTAAAATGAGGATATCCTGCAAAGGTTTTGATATCTACAGGAATTTAAGGAGTCTCAATCCTTCACCTTACATGTATTTTCTTCAATTCAAGGGGGTGTCTTTAATTGGTTCTTCTCCAGAGATGCTGGTGCGTTGTGAAGGAGGCCTTATCCAGACACGGCCCATTGCCGGCACCCGCAAAAGAGGGGCTACGGATGAAGAAGACAGAAAGCTGGCCGAGGAGTTATTGAAAGACGAAAAAGAGAAAGCAGAACATCTCATGCTTGTGGATCTGGGCCGCAATGATTTGGGCAGGGTGAGCGTTGCCGGCACAGTAAAGTTAAACGAATTCATGAACATAGAAAAATATTCTCATGTGATGCATCTGGTCAGCGAAGTGCGCGGCAGGCTCGATGAAAAACGATTTGACATTTATGACGTGTTGCGCACGGCTTTTCCCGCCGGCACTGTCAGCGGAAGTCCGAAGATCCGGGCCATGGAGATTATTGACGAGCTGGAGAACATCAGGCGCGGCATTTATGCCGGATGCGTTGGGTACTTTAGCTTTTCGCATAATATGGATACATGCATCACGATCCGGACCATTGTGATAAAGGGAGATTACGCCTACGTGCAGGCAGGATCAGGCATTGTAGCGGATTCGCTTCCCCAAAAAGAATATTTTGAATCGGTAAATAAGGCTAAGGCGCTTATTGAGGCGATTGGTAAATAGTCATTTAGTTCGTAGTTCGATGTTCGTAGTTCGTAGAAAAATCTTTTCTCCGAGCTTCGAGCCACGAACTCCGGACTAATACAGGAGGACGGAAATGGCAGTGCATGTGCGACTAAGAAGGATCGGCAGCAATCCCAAAGGAAGGCCGCATTTTAGAATCTCTGTTTTCGATGACCGCAAGGGCAGGGATAGCAAGGTTATTGAAGAGCTGGGATTTTATAATACCCTCAGCGGCTCTAAACGGATTAACAGGGAACGCGTGGAATTTTGGGTCAAAAAGGGAGCCCAGCTCTCTCCCACTGTAAAAAGCCTTATGGAGAATCTCAAAAAGGAGGAAAAAAATGCCACAAGCCCCAGCCGTTAACCCCCTGGTCAATCTCTTTCCTATAGTCGCTATTTTTGTTATTTTCTATTTTCTGCTCATCCGGCCGCAAAAAGAAAAGGAAAAACAGCATCAAAAGATGATTAGCCTTTTAGACAAGAATGACGATGTTGTTACCTCAAGCGGTATTCACGGCACAATTGTGAACGTCAAAGACAAAACCGTGATCTTAAGGATTGACGATAACGTTAAGATAGAAATAGAGAAAAATTTTATCGCCTACGTGAAGAAACCAGTTGGTTCGTAGTTCGTAGAAAAATCTTTTACTCCGAGCTCCGAGCCACGAACTCCGGACTATTCCACAGGAGCAGGCATGGAACGCCGAACTATCTATAAGACATTACTCATTCTGGGAATCTTAGGGATTTGTGCCTATTTTGCCTTTCCTTTAAACAAGAGAATCAACTTAGGGCTCGACCTGAAAGGAGGTATGCACCTTTTGCTTAAGGTCGATACCGCGCACTTGAAACAGCAGGAGAAGGAAGACGCAGCAGACAGGGCCCTGGAGGTCATCAGGAACAGGATTGATGAGTTCGGCGTCAGGGAGCCTTCCATACAGAGGCAGGGAGCAGATGAGATCGTTGTGCAGCTGCCTGGGGTTACGGACAGGGACCGTGCCATTGATATCATCGGCAAAACCGCTTTGCTGGAATTCAAGCTTGTGTCAAACGACACAGAAAAACTGAAACAGGCCATAGAAGGAAACGTGCCAGAGGGTTTCGAGCTAAAATATGCCCAGGAGGATGATGAGCCCTTGCTTTTGGAAAGCCAGGCAGTGCTTGTGGGAGATGCCTTAGTGGATGCCAGGATCAATTTTAGCCAGAGTCAATTTAATGAGCCTGTGGTCTCTTTGAGATTTAATGCCCAAGGAGCACAGGCATTTTCAGATATCACGAAAAACAATGTCGGCCGAAGGCTCGCTATTGTACTGGACGGCAAGGTGCAGTCCGCACCACGCATCAGAGAGCCGATTCCCTCAGGAGAGGCTGTTATCACAGGTCGCTTCTCTATTGAAGAGGCGCAGGACCTGGCGCTCGTTTTAAGGGTTGGCGCGCTTCCGGCACCCATGTATATAGAGGAAGAAAGGACTATTGGTCCGTTGTTAGGCCAGGATTCCATCAACAGAGGGATTAAGGCCAGCCTGGTAGGCAGTGCCCTTGTTTTTATCTTTATGGCTGGTTACTATCTTTTACCCGGCCTGATAAGCGATTTTGCACTCCTGCTGAACCTGTTGATGATTTTAGGCGGTTTAGGAATTCTGCCTGTGTTGTTTCCTGGAGTTTCAGCTACATTGACCCTGCCTGGAATCGCGGGTATCGTCTTGTCTTTAGGCATGGCCGTGGATGCCAATGTGTTAATCAATGAGCGTATCCGGGAAGAAATAAGAACAGGCAAGAATTTGCGTTCAGCTGTTATCAGCGGTTACAATAGGGCGTTTACGGCTATCCTCGATTCCAACCTGACCACCCTGATTGCCGCTTTTCTGCTTTTTCAATTCGGGACTGGCCCTATAAGGGGTTTTGCCGTGACGTTGACCATAGGCCTATTGGCAAGCATGTTTACGGCTATCGTGGTCACGCGGACGATTTTTGAGATCTTGATGTCCTGGGGCGTGTTAAAATCTTTACCCATGTTTCAGTTGATTCGGGAGACGAAACTCGACTTCATTGCTAAACGCAGGATTTTCTACGCCCTTTCTCTCATTGTCGTCCTGGGAGGATTGGTATTTTATTTCTATAAAGGCAAGCAGGTTTTCGGAATCGATTTTGCCGGCGGTCAGCTGCAGGAATACCGTTTCAAGTCACCTGCACCTATCGAAGAGATGAGGCAGATTTTGAAAGAAGCGGATTTGGCCGATGCCTCCATCCAGCAGTTCAAAGATAACCCCCGTGTCGTACTCATCCGCACAGTCGAGGACAAGAACCGTCTTTTAACGCAAAATTTAAAAGAGAGATTTCCTGAACAGGATGTCCAGGTGCTTCGCATCGAGCGCGTAGGTCCTGTCGCAGGAAAACACCTGCAGACAAAAGCCATTTATGCGTTGCTCTGGTCGTTGGTGGGCATCCTCATATACGTAGCCTTCCGATTTAAACATTTTAATTTCGCCATAGCTGGCGTCATTGCGCTGATTCACGACGTTCTGGTAACCTTGGGGTTTCTGGTTGTTACAGGAAGGCAGATTGACCTTTTAAGCGTCACCGCCTTTTTGACCATCGCCGGTTATTCCATCAATGACACCATCGTTATTTATGACCGCGTCCGGGAGAATGCACGGATTTATAGAAAATTGAATCTCTATGAGCTCATCAACTTGAGCGTCAATCATTCGTTGGCCAGGACCGTACTGACTACTATTGTCACCCTGCTGGTTGTTTTGGCCATCTTCTTTTTCGGAGGGGAAGTTTTAAGCAATTTTGCCTTTGCCTTACTGGTGGGTTTTATTTCCGGAGCTTATTCCACTATCTTCATCGCCTCGCCTTTAATCCTTGCCTGGTCTGGAAGAAAAAGGTAACATCCGCAGTTCATTATCCATATGTTTAAGGCCCTGAAATTATACGTCGGTTTAAATAAAGAACTGGATAACCTTGTGTCCACATTGATTGAGTTTAACTACAAAAGACAAGAAAGGGTATCTGAAGAGGGAGATTTTGCTCGTCGAGGGGGCATCTTGGATATCTTTCCTTTTTCTTTTGAGATGCCCATACGCATGGAATGGGATAGCGACAACCTAGTCTCCATAAAGACATTCTTCCCGGCCACAGGAGAGGCTGTCTGGGATCACAGAATGGTGATCATCCTGCCGATCAAGAAAGTCGTGCATCCTAAAAGAACGGCCTTCAGCGAAGAGCTACCTTTATCCAACTTCGTGGACTTAAAGACTGGCGATTATGTCGTTCATAACCAGTACGGGATTGGCAGATACCTAGGTATGCAGAAGATAAAGGTGCAAGACATTTGGATGGACCATCTGGTTATCGAGTATGACCACCAGGAAAAATTGTATGTGCCGGTAGATGCCATGTACTTGGTACAAAAATATATCGCCTTTCATATCCGGCGGCCCAAACTTTACCGTCTGGGAAGCAAAGAGTGGCTTAGGACCAAGGAAAGGGCGCGCAAAGGTGTACAAAAATTGGCCTGGGAACTTCTCTCTTTACAGGCCATGCGTCTAAGCTCTGCAGGGTTTGCTTTTTCAAAAGATACGGATTGGCAGGCTGATTTTGAAAAGACATTTCCGGTCAAGGAAACACCAGACCAGTCAAAGGCAACCCTTGAGGTTAAGAAGGATATGGAATCCCAGCGGCCCATGGACAGGTTGCTATGCGGTGATGTGGGTTACGGCAAAACAGAGGTTGCCATGCGCGCTGCCTTTAAGACAGTCATGGACAACAGACAGGTAGCCTATCTTGTCCCGACCACGATCCTTGCCGAACAGCATTACCAGAACTTTATGTTGAGATTAAAGGATTTTCCCGTGCGCCTTGAGATGCTTTGCCGTTTTAAAACCGATAGCCAGCAGAAGCGTATCCTTGAACAACTGTCCTCTGGCAGCGTTGACATCGTTATCGGCACCCACCGGCTTCTTTCCGATGATGTTGCCTTTAAGAATTTGGGCCTTGTGATTATTGACGAGGAGCAGCGTTTTGGCGTCAAGCACAAAGAAAAGCTTAAAGAACTGCGCCTGACCACGGATGTCCTTACACTCACAGCCACGCCTATTCCCCGGACTTTGTACATGAGTCTGATGGGTGCCAAAGATTTGTCTGTAATTAATACTCCACCCCAAAACCGTTTGCCTATTAAAACGATTGTGATAGAATATGATGACGATTTGGTGCGGCAGGCGATCTTAAGAGAGACGCAAAGACATGGCCAGGTGTTCTTTTTGCATAACCTGGTGAGCGATATCGAAAAAGTCAAAGAGAGGCTGAAGCGCCTCCTGCCTCCTCATATACGTCTTGCCACAGCCCACGGCCAGATGCATCCTAAGTGCCTGGAAAAGGTCATGTTTGATTTTCTGACTGGCCAGATTGACTGTTTAGTATGCACGATGATTATCGAGTCAGGGATTGACATCCCTAATGTCAATACCATCCTTGTTGACCAGGCGCACCAGTTCGGTCTTTCGGACTTGCATCAACTGAGGGGCCGGGTTGGTCGGTTCGACAGGCCAGCGTATGCCTATTTTTTCATCCCTAAGCATGAAGTCTTGGATACGGATGCAAGGAAAAGACTGAGCGCCATCCAGGAGTATGCGTATCTTGGTTCGGGTTTTAATATTGCCATGGAAGACCTGGAGATCAGGGGCGCCGGAAATCTATTGGGTATAGAGCAGCATGGGTTCATCGCAGCAGTCGGATTCGACCTGTATTGCCGGCTTCTGAGAGAAGCGGTTAGCCAATTCAGTAAAATAAAGGAAGAGAAATATGCCTAAGCACTTCGTCAAATCCAAAATCCCAAATCCCAAATCCCAAACAAATCCAAAATCCAAAATCCCAATGTCCAAAACTTACATGTCTGGAATTTCGAACATTGGAATTTTGTGTTTATTTGTAATTTGGTGCTTGGTGCTTGGAATTTCCAGCGTTTATGCACAGGACCGTATCATTGCCGTTGTGAATAATGAGGCCATCACCCAGAAGGAATTGGATGATTTCGTCAATTTCACCCGGCTGCAGTTGTCCAGGGAATACACTCAGATTGAAATAGAAAAACGCATCGCTTCCTTAAGGAAGGATCTGCTGGAGAAATTGATCGAGGATAAGCTCATCCTGCAGGAGGCCAAGGCCACAAATATTAAAATAGACGAGAACAGGGTCAAGGCCAGGATCAATGAGATCAAAAGGCGTTATCCGACGGAAGCCGATTTTCAAAATGATCTGGCCAGGCAGGGTCTGGTTCAGGCGGACCTGGAGAAAAGAATCAGGGAGCAGATGCTCATGTTTGCAACAGTGGAGGCGAATGTCCAGGACAAGATTACGGTCAGGCCAGAGGAGGTCACGGATTTTTACAACAAAAATATCAAAGAGTTTATGACCCAGGAAGAGCGCGAATGCGATATCATCATTCTGGACACTGATAAGGAAGAATCGGCTAGAGAGTTTGAGAGGTTGTTTCGCTCCGGGCGCTCGCTGGAAGAATTAAAGGAGAAATTCCCTCTTAGCGTAGATAGAATCGCAGCCAGAAGAGAGGGGCAATTGCGCCAAGATATTACAGAGAAAATTTGTAGCCTCAATCCAGGAGAGATATCAGAACCTCTCAAAGTCAACGATAAATACTACATTTTTAAGCTCCTTGAGATTACGCCTCCTAGGCAACTGGCCCTTTCAGAGGTGCAAGGAGGAATCCAGGTCTATCTTTTCGATACAAAAATGCAGGAACAGTTTGCGAAATGGCTGGAGGGTTTGAAGAAAAAGGCTTACATCAAGGTGATGGAATGATACGGGTCGCTATTACGATGGGGGATCCTTCTGGCATCGGAGCATCTATCACAGCCAAAGCCCTCCTCCAATTGAAGAAGGAAGCTGAATTTACGGTCATAGGGGATGAGTGGGTGTTTAAGAAAGTTCGGAGTTCCGAGCTCGGAGCTCGGAGTATTAATTTTATCGATTTAAAGAATGTCAATCGGAAGAGTTTTGAGTTTGGAAAAGTTAAAGCAGAATACGGCAGGGCTTCAGTTGAGTATCTGAATAAAGCCCTTGAACTATTGGCGAGAGGCCAGGTCGATTGCCTGGTGACCTGTCCTATCTCCAAAGAAGCCCTGCACAAAGCGCACATGTCTATTGCCGGCCACACAGAATATCTTTCCCGCAAGACTCAAGTTCCTGATCTGGTGATGATGCTTCTGAATAGACATTTGAAAATCAGTCTGGTCACCCGCCACATTCCCTTAAGTAACGTTTCCGAAAAGTTAGACGCACCTGCATTAACCAACACTATTCTGACAACGCACGATGCCTTAAAGACTCTATTCTCCTTGAAGAATCCCAAAATCGTTGTTTGCGGATTGAATCCCCATGCTTCTGATAACGGACTCTTCGGCCAGGAAGAGAACAGGGTTATTAAACCCACAATCAAACGGTTAGAAGAAAAGTTAAAGAATTTGCATGGACCCCTGCCTTCGGATGTTGCCATACATAAGGCATTTCAGGGTTTTTACGACGCCGTAATCGCCATGTACCATGACCAGGCACTTATTCCTTTGAAGCTTTTTAGGGAAAATCTGGGAGTCAACCTGACACTGGGTCTTCCTTTCGTACGCACATCACCCCTCCACGGAACAGCCTTTGATATCGCACGCACACCTAAATTGGCGGATCCGTGCTCTTTAATGGAGGCCATCCGCCTGGCTATCGCATGCACGTTAAACCAAAAAAAAGGTTAGGTCAGCATTTTCTGGTCGATAAGAATGTTCAGCGTAAGATCCTCGAATGCCTCAAGCTAAATAAGCAGGATGTTGTATTAGAGATTGGCGCAGGACGTGGGGAGCTCACAGCATCAGTGGCTCAAAAAGTTAAAGTGGTTTATGCCTTAGAGATAGATACCCAGCTGTGTCGCTTCTTAAGAAATCTAAAGCCACTTTACCCCAACATCAAAATCATCCAGCAGGATATATTGGATTTTGACCTGAACAGACATTTTTCCAGGTTAGAGAAGAAGATAACGGTGCTGGGGAATATCCCGTATTATATTTCAAGTCCCCTTATTGAACACTTGCTGGAGTTTGGCAAAATTATCGACCGTATCTTTCTAACCGTGCAAAAACAGTTTGCCGAGCGCATGGTGGCGAGGCCTGGCAGCAAGACATACGGAAGCCTGAGTTGTTTTGTACAGACCTACACCTGCCCTGAAATCCTTTTTACGATTAAAAAAGGGAGTTTTTTCCCTGTCCCCAAAGTGGACTCCAGCTTCATACAGCTTGGCATGAGACCTCATCCCTTGGTGCCTGCGGATAAGGAAAAACTCTTCTTTCAGATCGTTCGCACTGCATTTAATCAGCGCAGAAAGACCTTGAGGAACAGCCTGGCAGGATTGGTGCCGCAAGAGGCCTTGGAGCGCTTTTTCAACTACTCCTTAAAAGACTCAAATACACGCCCCGAACGCCTCAGCCCCCAAGACTTTCTGGAATTAACAAAAATAGTTTAAAAAACTATTGACAAAACTCATTATGTCGTATATATTTATATATTTACAATCTATCCAAAATAATCATTTCAGCAGTATCCAACAATAGATTGTTAGTATAAGGGTTATAAAGAATTTTTACAAAAATTCTGTAGGGGGGTTTTTTGCGTTCGACAGAGCAAATCCAACTTGCTGGAGTAGCTCAGTCGGCAGAGCACGTCCTTGGTAAGGACGGGGTCACGAGTTCGATTCTCGTCTCCAGCTTAAAACAGCAATTTCACAAATAAGCCATGCGAGAAATTATCACATTAGAGTGCAGTATTTGCAAAAATAAGAATTATACAGCGACGAAAAACAAGAAGAAACATCAGGATAGGTTAGAAACGAGCAAATTTTGCAGGACGTGTCATAAGCATACTCCCCACAAGGAGACGAAGTAGAAGCAGGAGAGAGAGGAATCAGGATTAGGAGCGTCGGTTAATGGCAAACCAACGGTCTCCAAAACCGTGACTGCAGGTTCGACTCCTGCCGCTCCTGCAAAAAAAGCTTTAGTTTACCTGCGCAAGTCGTATGAAGATAATTGAGAAACCGATACGCTTCATCAAGGAAGTGAAGGTCGAATTAGGAAAAGTCGCCTGGAGTTCGCGGCAGGAACTGATTGATTCGACTATCGTGGTCATTACCGTCACCGCTTTATTGGCTGCCTTTATTGGAGTGGTCGACATCTTTCTTTCCAAAGGGCTAAGTTTTTTACTGAGATGAAGCACTGGTACGTTGTCCATACACAAACAGGTTCCGAAGAAAAGGTCAAGACGTCCATCGAGCATAAAATATCCCGTGAGGGTATGCAGGATTTGGTCTCCAAGGTAATCATCCCCACCGAGCAAGTCTCGGAAGTGCGTTCTGGTAAGAAAAAGATATCCCAGAGAAAGTTTTTCCCCGGTTATCTTCTCGTTGAGATGGAGCTTAATGAGTCGACATACCTGTTTGTTAAAACGGTTCCCGGAGTAACTGGTTTTATCGGTCTGGGGCGCAAACCCATGCCCCTGCCTCAATCCGAAGTCGACAATATCCTGAAGAAAACAGAAGAAACCCAGGTCAAACCCAGTCCCAAGGTCATTTTTGAAAAGGGAGAGCAGGTTCGCATCACCGAAGGCCCCTTCTTGAATTTTAACGGAACAGTTGAGGAAGTCCACCCTGAAAAAGGAAAGGTCAAGGTGAGTGTTTCTATTTTTGGAAGGTCTACACCCGTAGAATTGGAGTATTGGCAGGTAGAAAAGGTCTAAGATGCCCAAGAAAGTAAACGCCCAGATTAAATTGCATGTTCCTGCAGGTCAGGCAAATCCTGCGCCGCCGGTTGGCCCGGCTTTAGGCCAGCACGGTGTTAATATCATGCAGTTCTGTAAGCAATTCAACGACCAGACCAAAAGCCGCGAGGGCCTGATTTTACCAGTTGTCATTAGCGTCTATGAGGACAGGACATTCTCATTTATTATCAAGAGCCCGCCCTCATCGGTCTTGCTGAAGCGTGCTGCCAACCTCGCCAAGGCTTCTGGCACAAGCGGCAAAGAGATCATTGGCAAGGTCACCAAAAAACAGGTTGAAGAGATTGCAAAGCAGAAAATGCAGGATCTTAACACCTCTGATTTAGGGATGGCTGTTAGGATCATCGAAGGTACAGCCAAAAGCATGGGCATTGCTGTTGAGGGATAGAAAATTAATTGAAGTTATTATGAAGACAAGAAGCAAGAGGTATGAAGACTCCGTTAAGCAGGTCCAGCAGGATAAGCTGTATCAGTTGAAAGAGGCGATTCAATCCCTTAAAAAGATGAATCCTCCTAAGTTTGACGGTTCCGTCGACCTGCACTTCCACTTGAATGTGGATACGAAGAAATCAGAGCAAATGGTCCGAGGCACTGTGCTGCTGCCGCACGGAACTGGAAAAAAGGTGAGGGTCGCGGTTTTTTGCAAAGGGGAACAGGAGAAGCAGGCGCGCGAGGCAGGCGCCGATTATGTGGGCGCTAATGATTTGATGGACAAAGTAGCCCAGGGATTCATGGATTTTGATGTGTGCCTGGCCACCCCTGAGATGATGAAAGATTTAAGCAAGCTTGGCAAGGTCCTCGGCCCCCGCGGACTTATGCCCAGCCCCAAGACCGGCACGGTTACCCAGGATATCGTCAAAGCCCTGGATGACGTACGTAAGGGCAAGGTTGAGTTTCGCGTTGACAAGCAGGCAGGGATTCACCTTTCCATAGGCAAGATTTCTTTTGAAGAAGATAAATTGTACGATAATTCCATCAAGGTCATCGAGGCGCTTAACGAAGCAAGGCCCGCGACGGTCAAGGGTAAGTTTATCCGGTCTTTGTGGATTTCCTCTTCTATGAATCCGGGTATCAGGTTAGCGATATAACAGATGAAGAAACTCGGCATTATCTTTAAAGAGGCTTCAGAGAACCGCATCAAGGGTTACCTTAAAGAGTCTCATGCGGTCATTATCCTGAAGTATTCTGGTTTATCCAGCCCGGCCCTTAGCGCCTTAAGGCAGAATATTAAGAATTCAAAAGCGACCCTTTTTGTGGTCAAAAACAGTATTGCCTGCAGGGCGCTTGCGTCCGTAGGCCTTGAGCCATTGGTCAAGACGATTGCAGGACCTTGTGGCATGGTGTTTGTCAAGGATGAACCTGTGGCTGTCTCTAAGGTCTTGTATAATTTTTCCAAAGAGCACGAACAGCTTAAATTGGAAGGTGGGCTTTTAAATGACAAATTTCTTGAGGTCAAAGATATTGAGTTCATGTCGAGGCTGCCTTCAAAAGAAGGTCTCAGGGCTCAGATTGTGATGACTTTGAACGCGCCAATTTCTGGGTTCGTTTTTATCTTAAGTCAAGTTCTGGCCAAGCTTGTCTATTGTTTAGACGCTATCAAAAAGAAAAAAACAGATCAATAGAGTCACAAAGGAGGAAGACATGGCAGAGAAATTAGAGGAACTCATCAAATCTATTGAAAGTATGACCGTATTGGAACTTTCGGACTTGGTGAAAGCCTTGGAAGAGAAGTTCGACGTTAAGGCGAATATGCCGATGATGGCGGTTGCCTCAGCTGGTAGCCCAGGTGCTGCTGGAGCTGCTGCTCCCGCAGAGGAAAAAAGCACTTTTAGCGTGGTTTTAACCAGCGCCGGCGCCAATAAGATTGCGGTGATTAAAGAAGTGAGGAGTATGACCAGTCTTGGCTTAAAAGAAGCCAAGGACTTGGTTGATGCCGCACCCAAGCCTGTTAAAGAAGGCATTCCCAAGGAAGAAGCCGAAGAGTTGAAGAAGAAGCTGGAAGCTGCAGGCGCTACCGTTGAACTGAAGTAAGGCCATCATTTAAAATTTGAGGATAAACGAAGAATGATCAAGCGGAAGAATTTTGCAAAGCTCAAAGAGGTGTACGATCTCCCTAACCTTTTAGACGTGCAGCTGGTGGCTTACCATGAATTTCTTCAGATGGATGTGCCTTGGAAGGAAAGGAGGCGCCAGGGATTACAGGAGGTTTTCGAGGATATTTTCCCTATTGAAAACGCCAACCGGTCTGTGAAACTTGAGTTTATAAGCTATTCTCTGGGAAAACCAAAATACCCCATTTCTGAATCCAAGATTAGAGCGCTGACCTATGCCTCCCCTTTAAAAGTGAAGTTCAGGTTGACTACGCCCCAAGAAACCAAAGAACAGGATGCCTATTTTGGCGAGATACCCCTGATGACCGAGACAGGCACATTTATTATCAACGGAGACGAGCGGGTAGTGGTGAGCCAATTGCAGCGCTCTCCTGGCGTTTCTTTCGAAGAAGAGCTCCACCCCACAGGCAAAAAGATTTTCTACGGCAGAGTCATTCCATATCGAGGGGCGTGGCTTGAGTTTAAGTATGACCTCACGGAGACGATCCTTGCCTACGTTGACAGAAGAAGGAATTTTCCCGCCACACAGATCCTGAGGATCCTCGGATTCTCGCAGGACGAGGAGATCATTAAGGCCTTCCAAAAAGAATATCCGGAAATAATCAATACCCTGAAGAAAGATTACACCAAGAATAAGGAAGAGGCGTATCTAGATTTTTACCGTAAAATGAGGCCTACAGAGCCCATCACCAAAGAGGCAGCCGAAGGCCTGTTCTATAGATTATTTTTTGACCCTGCCCGCTATGACCTGGAGCGTTCTGGAAGATTTATCCTCAATAGAAAATTAGGGATGAGTGTGTCCCTGGAAAAAAGGATCCTGGATTCCGATACGGTGATTAAGGTTATTGAGTATCTCATCAAGCTCAAGGAAGGCGTAGGAAAGATTGACGATATTGACCATCTGGGGAACCGACGCGTTAAGACTGTGGGAGAATTGGTTCAGAACCAGGTGAGGATAGGTATGAGCCGCGTGGAACGTTCCATCCGGGAGCGCTTAAGCATTTTAGGGGAATTCGATAATCTCAACGTCCATTATTTGATTAATTCGAAGTTACTATCCAATCAGGTCCGCGATTTCTTTGCCAGAAGCCAGTTGTCACAATTCATGGACCAGGTAAATCCTTTGGCTGAGATGACGCATAAACGCAGGCTCAGCGCCCTTGGCCCAGGTGGGTTATCTCGCGAACGCGCTGGTTTTGAGGTGCGGGATATCCACCCCTCTCATTATGGCCGCGTCTGCCCCATAGAAACTCCGGAAGGGCCCAATATCGGTTTGATTGCCTCTTTAAGTACCTACGCCCGCGTCAATCCTCTGGGTCTATTGGAGACGCCTTATAGGAAAGTTGAGGAAGGCCGTGTCACCAAGAAGATCGAATATCTTACTGCCGATATAGAAGAAGAGAAGGTCATTGCCCAGGCAAATGTTCCTCTGGATGAAAACGGCCATTTTCTTGAGAGGGAAGTTTCCTGTCGCTACAAGGATGATTTTCCAAAAGTCCCAGGAAAACAAGTCGAATACATGGATGTTTCTCCCAAACAATTAGTCTCTGTCGCCGCCTCTCTGATTCCTTTTCTTGAGCATGACGATGCCAACCGCGCCCTGATGGGTTCAAACATGCAGCGCCAGGCCGTACCTCTCATGATCACCGAACCTCCGATTACCGGGACTCAGATAGAAGAAAAAGTGGCCCGTGATTCAGGGACTGTGGTGGTTGCAGAAGAATCCGGCAAGGTCAATACTGTGGATTCCTCCTCTATCACCATAGGCAAAAGAATATATCACTTAAAGAAGTTCCTGCGTACTAATGCCGATACCTGCCTGAACCAAAGGCCCCTGGTTAGATCAGGAGAGCATGTTGAAAAAGGTCAGATTGTCGCGGATGGTATGAGCACCAAGAACGGTGAATTGGCTTTGGGCCGGAATGTCTTATGCGCGTTTATGCCTTGGCGCGGTTATAACTTTGAAGACGCTATCCTCGTCAGTGAAAAATTAGTCCGGGAAGATAAATTCACCTCTATTCATATAGAGGAGTTTGAGATAGAGGCTACGGAGACACGGCTGGGAAATGAAGAGGTTACTCGCGATATTCCCAATGTCAGCGAAGAGGCCTTAAGAAACCTGGATGAGACAGGGATTATTCGGATTGGTGCAGAGGTCGGACCCGGTGATATTCTTGTCGGCAAGATTACCCCTAAGACGGATTCAGAGCCTTCTCCGGAAGAAAGGTTGCTGCGCGCTATCTTCGGAGAAAAGGCAGGGGATGTCAGGGATACTTCACTCATCGCTTCTCCGGGTGTCGAAGGCGTGGTGATAGACGTTCACGTATTCTCGCGCAAGGAGCGCGGTCGCAAGTCCAAAGAGGAAAAGTCAAAAGAACTGGCCAAGATAAAGGAATTAAAGGCCTACTACAAGCAGGAGACCGAGTTTGTTCGCGGAGAAAAGATTGCCCGTCTGGCCAGTCTTCTGGGTGTGGATAGCCGCAAGATTGAGAAGACGGACTATAGTGATAACGAAGAGGCAAAAATACTGGCTGCTTCTTTTGACGAACAGATACAGGAATTGCTGGCAGAAGAGGAGCAGGAAATCGAAAAGGTGCGTAGGGGCGACGAACTGCCGGCAGGCGTGTTAAAGCGGGTGGTGGTTTATATTGCCACTAAACGAAAGCTGGCCGAAGGGGATAAGTTAGCCGGAAGGCACGGAAATAAGGGTGTTGTGGCAAGGATTATCCCTGAAGAGAATATGCCTTTTATGCCGGATGGTACTCCTGTTGAGATTGTGCTCAATCCTTTGGGTGTTCCGTCGCGTATGAACGTAGGACAGATTCTGGAGGCGCACCTTTCCTGGGCAGCCAAGGTTTTAGGTTTTTACGTCAGCTGTCCTGTTTTTGACGGTGCCAAAGAATCAGAAATTCAGGAGATGCTGGGAAAGGCCAAATTACCTGTAGAAGGAAAGATTACGCTTTATGATGGTTACTCCGGGGACTCGTTCGACCAGAAAGTTACCGTTGGTTACCTCTATATTATGAAATTGATTCATCTGGTGGATGAAAAGATTCACGCCCGTTCCATCGGGCCTTATTCTCTGGTAACGCAACAACCTTTAGGTGGAAAGGCCCAGTTTGGTGGCCAGAGGTTGGGAGAGATGGAAGTTTGGGCTTTAGAAGCTTATGGAGCGGCATTTAGTCTGCAGGAGATGCTAACGGTCAAAAGCGATGATGTTTCAGGAAGGACACGAATTTATGAAGCAATTGTCAAAGGCGAGCAGCGTTTATCCCATGGGACCCCTGAATCATTCAATGTTCTTATTAAGGAATTACAGGGATTAGGATTGGATGTAAAAACGGAGAAAGCTAAATAATATGGAAGAGGTCCTGACATTTGACAGTATATCGATAAAAATAGCCAGCCCCCAGGTTATCAAATCCTGGTCAAAGGGTGAAGTAAAGAAGGCTGAGACCATTAACTACCGCACCCTGAAACCTGAGAAGGACGGCCTGTTTTGCGAAAGAATCTTCGGCCCAGTGCGGGACTGGGAGTGCAACTGCGGTAAATATAAAGGCATGAAATTCAAAGGAATTACCTGCGACCGCTGTGCCGTAACCGTAGACCGTTCATCGGTAAGACGTGAGCGCATGGGCCATATCGAGCTGGCAACACCTGTTACTCATATCTGGTTTTTTAAGGCTGTGCCCAGCCGCATGTCTGCTTTATTGGATATAGGTCTTAGGGATTTAGAGAAGATCATCTACTACGAAGAATATGTGGTTGTGGACCCCGGGACATCACCTTTAAAGAAAAAAGAGTTGTTGAGTGAAGAGAAATATCAGGAGGCGCTTGAGAAATATCAGGGCGGTTTTAAGGCCAAGATAGGCGCCGAGGCAGTCAGGGATTTATTGAAAGAGCTGGATCTGGATAGTCAGTGCCGAAAATTACACAGAGACATGGAAAAATCAAAGGAGGCCCTTGGTAACCGCAAGGTCTTGAAGTCCCTGAAGATCGTGGAAGATTTTAAGAAATCCAAGAATAGGCCTGAGTGGATGGTTCTGGAGGTGTTGCCGGTCATCCCGCCAGACTTAAGGCCCCTGGTTCCTCTTGACGGAGGCCGTTTTGCCACATCGGATTTAAATGACCTCTATCGCAGGGTGATCAACCGCAACAATCGTTTAAAGAAACTTATCGAATTGGCAGCACCCGAGATTATTATTCGTAACGAAAAAAGGATGCTTCAGGAAGCAGTGGATGCGCTTCTGGATAACGGCAGACACGGTAAACCTGTCATAGGCGCGAATAACCGGCCACTGAAGTCTCTTTCCGATATGCTCAAAGGAAAACAAGGCCGGTTCAGACAGAACCTCCTGGGCAAACGCGTGGATTATTCAGGACGTTCAGTCATTGTGGTAGGGCCGGAGCTGAAACTCCATGAGTGCGGTCTTCCCAAGCAAATGGCCTTAGAGCTCTTCGAACCATTTATCATAAAAAAGCTGAGAGAAAAAGGGTTTGTGCATACCATCAAGGGAGCGCGCAGGATGGTTGAGCGCGGTAAAATCGAAGTATGGGATATTCTTGATGAAGTTATCAAGGACCACCCGGTTCTCTTGAACCGTGCGCCGACACTGCACCGTTTAGGAATTCAAGCCTTTCAACCAGTCCTTATCGAAGGCAAATCTATCAAGATTCATCCCTTAGTTTGCACCGCATTCAACGCAGACTTCGACGGAGACCAGATGGCTGTACATGTGCCCTTGTCGCTTGAATCCCAGCTGGAAGCAAAAGTCCTTATGCTTTCCGTGAACAATATCTTTTCTCCGGCGGATGGCCGGCCCATAGGTACACCCACCCAGGATATCATCTTGGGTATTTCTTATATGACCAAAATAAAACCTGGCGCTAATAAGGGTGAAGGTAAGATGTTTGCCAATTCTGATGAGGCCATTATCGCATATGAAGACAAGATTGTAGAGCTGCATACAGCCATAAAACTTCGAACGAGTGAGATCTTTGATTTGGAAGAGAAGAAGGTCGTAACCGGAAAGCAGATTATTGAAACAACCGTTGGCCGGATTCTTTTCAATACACACCTGCCCAGAGGCTTTGGTTTTGTCAACAGGGAGTTAAACAAGAACCAGGTCGGCGACATCGTTATCGACTGTTATAAGAGGTTCGGCCACAGTGCAACGGTGCAATTGTTAGACGATATAAAAAAGTTAGGTTTTGAGATGGCTACGGCTGGAGGTATATCCATTGGTATCCATGATTTGAATATACCAGAAGAAAAGAGTGATGTCTTAAAGGACTCCCGCGAAGAAGTTGCCAAAGTGGAAGAGCAATATCGAAAAGGCATTATCACGGACAGCGAGCGTAAATCCAAGGTAATAGATATCTGGACGCATGCAACGGATGAAATTTCTGACCTGCTCTTTAAGGGGATGGATGCCTTTAATCCCATCTTTATGATGGCTGATTCTGGCGCCCGAGGCTCTCGGCTTCAAGTCAGACAGTTGGCTGGCATGAGAGGTTTAATGGCCAAGCCGTCAGGAGAGATCATCGAAAGCCCCATAACCGCTAACTTTAGAGAAGGTCTCAATGTTTTGGAATATTTTATTTCTACTCACGGTGCCCGTAAGGGTTTGGCAGATACGGCCCTGAAGACTGCCGATGCAGGATATCTGACCCGCCGCCTCGTTGACGTGTCTCAGGAAGTGATTGTTTGCGAAACCGATTGCGGCACCCTAAACGGCATCACGGTTTCAGCGATCATCGAAGGGGATGAAGTCGTGGTAAGCCTCAAAGACCGTATTGTCGGCCGCGTTGCCCTGGATAACATCGTGGATATCATCACGGATGAGGTGGTGGTTGAGTCAGGTACGGAGATCAGCGAAGAAAAGGCGGATATGATCGAAAGGCTGGGTATTGAGAAGATTCGTATCCGTAGCGTTCTGACCTGTGAATCCGGAAAAGGCGTTTGCACGAAATGTTACGGAAGAAACCTGGCTACGGGAAGATTAGTGGAGTTAGGAGAGGCCGTAGGCGTCATTGCAGCTCAAAGCATAGGTGAGCCAGGCACGCAGTTGACCATGAGGACGTTCCATATCGGTGGGACAGCCTCCAGGGTTGTGGAGCAATCGTATATCAAATCTAAGAATAAAGGTATCGTCAAATACCATAACCTCAGGGTAACGACCAAGAACAAGGAATTTGTCGTCTTAAACAGGAATGGCTCTATCAGTATTAACGACAAGCAGGGCAGGGAGCTTGAGCGTTATCCTCTGGCCCAGGGCGCATTTTTGAGTATAGCTGACGGAGAAGAAGTATCCAAGGGTGTTGCCTTTGCGCGATGGGACCCTTATACCTCTCCGGTCCTCACTGAGGTCAGCGGTCAGGTCAGGTATGAAGATTTAAAAGAAGATATCACGGTCCGCGAAGAGTTAAATCCCGTTACGAAATTGACCGAACGGGTTGTGGTTGAGCATAAACAGGAGTATCATCCCCAGATCCTGATTCTGGATTCGGAAAAAGAAGTATTGGGCATCTACCCCATCCCCATAAGTGCCCACATTCTGGTCAAAGACGGTCAGAAGGTAGAAGCTGGAGACCTTTTAGGAAAGATCCCGCGCTTGGTAGTGAAAACCAGGGATATCACTGGCGGCCTTCCGCGCGTTGCCGAGTTATTCGAGGCCAGGCGGCCCAAGGACCCGGCCGTGATCAGCGAGATCGACGGCTTCGTTGAATTCGGCGAGACGAAAAAGGGACAGCGTGTCATCATTGTCAAGTCCACCACAGGCATGCAGAGAGAATATACAATTCCTCACGGGAAACATCCCAATGTCTACAAGGGAGATAAGGTCATTGCCGGACAGCAGTTGACTGACGGGCCAGTCGTGCTGCAGGATATTTTAAGGGTTTGCGGAGATAAGGTGCTCCAGGAGTATCTCGTTAACGAAGTGCAGGAGGTCTACCGCCTGCAGGGCGTGCGAATCAATGATAAACATATCGAATTGATTATCCGGCAGATGTTGAAAAAGGTGAAGATTGAAGACCCTGGCAATACAGAGTTTCTCGCCACACAGCAAGTGGATAAATGGAAGTTCCAAAAAGAGAATGCCAGGGTTATCAAAAAAGGCGGGAAACCCGCTCAGGCAACGCCCCTGCTTTTAGGAATTACCAAGGCCTCATTGACAACGGAGAGTTTTGTCTCTGCTGCCAGTTTCCAGGAGACCACCCGCGTCCTGACAGATGCTGCAGCCTCAGGCAAGCGCGATGACCTTTTTGGTCTTAAAGAGAACGTGATTGTCGGGCATCTCATACCGGCAGGTACGGGTTTTCGCGACCACCGTGATATTGAAGTGATCAAGGTCGTAGAGAGCGCCAAAGCGAAAGTTGAGAAAAAAGGTGAAAAGGAAGAGAAGGAAAAATAGGAGTTATATTTTCGTATGCCTACGATTGCCCAGTTGATCCGCTTAGGAAGAATTTCAAAAAGAAAAAAGACCAAGTCGCCGGCTCTAAGGTCATGTCCCCAAAGGCGCGGCGTCTGCCTTCAGGTACGCACCATGACGCCAAAAAAGCCGAACTCTGCTCTGAGGAAGATTGCCAGAGTGCGACTGACGACAGGCATTGAGGTGACGTCTTACATCCCTGGTGAAGGCCATAACCTGCAGGAACACTCCATTGTTTTAGTTAGGGGCGGACGCGTTAAGGACCTGCCTGGGGTAAGGTATCACATTGTGCGTGGAACGCTGGATACAGCGGGAGTGAGCCAGAGAAAGCAGTCCCGGTCAAAATACGGAGCGAAGAGGCCCAAATGAGAAGAAGGAGAGCACAAGAAAAAGCTGTATTGCCTGACCCGAAATTCAACAGTAAAATCGTGGCCAAATTCATCAATATGGTCATGCTCGAGGGCAAGAAGTCAATTGCCGAAAGGATGGTTTACGGCGCACTCGAATTAGTCAAAAAACAGCTTAACGAAGTTGACGTGCTCAAGGTCTTTCATAAAGCTCTGGAAAATGCCAGGCCCAGGCTTGAGGTGAAACCCCGGCGCGTGGGAGGTGCAACCTACCAGGTTCCTATTGAAGTGCGTCAGGAACGGGGGACATCGATTGCCCTGCGTTGGATTAGGGATTTTGCCAAGAATAAAAAGGGTCGTTCTATGAAAGAAAAACTGGCAGAGGAGATTATCGCCGCTTATAAAGGGGAAGGCTCAGTCATCAAGAAAAGAGACGATACGCATAAAATGGCAGAGTCCAATAAGGCCTTTGCGCATTTTCGCTGGTAAATACGTTAATGAGAAAGATCGCTTTAGAAAAAATTAGAAACATCGGCATTATCGCGCATATTGATGCGGGTAAGACCACAACCACTGAGCGCGTGCTTTTTTACACAGGCAGGACTTATAAGATTGGAGAGGTGGATGAGGGCACAGCCACGATGGACTGGATGGTCCAGGAGCAAGAACGAGGGATCACCATCACCGCGGCCTGCACCACTTGTCAGTGGCGCGATTTCAATATTAATCTTATTGATACGCCCGGCCATGTGGATTTTACCATTGAGGTGGAACGCTCCCTTAAGGTTTTAGATGGAGCGATTGTGGTCTTCTGTGCCGTAGGCGGGGTAGAGCCGCAGTCAGAAACAGTCTGGCGTCAGGCTGACCAATACGGTGTCCCGCGCATCGCCTTTGTGAATAAGATGGACAGGGTCGGCGCCAATTTTTCGGATACCATTACCCAGATGCATAAAAAATTAGGGGCCAACGCCGCAGCCATCCAGATGCCTTTTTTTCGAAACGACAATTTAGAAGGTATCATTGATTTGCTGGAGGAGAAACTCATCGTCTATAAAGATGAGTCAGGTTTGGAGCGGGACGTCAAAGAAATCCCCGAAGATCTCATTCCCGCTGTCCATCAGGAGCGCGAACGGCTTCTGGAGAGGCTTGCAGAAGTAGATGAGAAGATTATGGATGCCTTTGTTCACGCTAGAAACATTGAAGTTGCGGATATCAAAACCTCCATTCGCCGCAACGTTATCCAGAATAAATTCGTACCTGTTTTATGCGGAGCGGCCCTCAGGAATAAAGGAATCCAGCTTCTGCTGGATGCGATTTGCGATTATCTGCCAGCTCCTTCGGATTTACCGCCTATTAAAGGGACGAATCCTGATACTGGAGAATTTGAAGAGATTCAGGCTCAGGATGAGGCTCCGTTTTCTGCTTTATGTTTTAAAGTTTCCACCGACCCTTACGTGGGCAGGATCAATTACGTCCGAGTGTATTCGGGTACATTAAACTCTGGAGATTATGTGTGGAATGCTTCTAGGAGGATTAAAGAGCGCGTTTCTAAATTACTGAGGATGCACGCCAACCGGCAAGAGGTCATTGAAAGCATGCAAACGGGAAATATTGCGGCTGTCGTGGGCCTTAAAGATACAAAGACAGGTGATTCCTTGTGTTCGCAAAACAATCCCATCCTGATTGAAGCTATCCGGTTTCCTGAGCCAGTCATCCAGCAGGCCATTGAGCCAAAATCCAAACAGGACCAGGAGCGGTTAGGCATGTCTTTGCAAAAGTTAGCAGAAGAGGATCCCTCTTTTCGGGTCTCCTACAATCAAGAAACAGGGGAAACGATCATTTCAGGGATGGGCCAATTGCATCTGGAGATAGCTATCGACAGGATTTTGCGGGAGTTTAATGTTGAAGCGCAGGTCGGCGCACCTCAAGTGGCTTACCGCGAGACGATCACCAGGAAAGTAGTGGTAACAGGAAAATTTATCCAGCAAACTGGTGGGCACGGCCAATACGGCCACGTCGTATTAGAAATGCAGCCGCAGGAGATGCCGGGATTAGGCATCACTTTTGAAGAGAAGATAAAAAGCGGAGTTATCCCCCGTGAGTTTATACCTTCCGTAGAAGAGGGCGTGCGGGGTGCTGCCAAGAGCGGTTTTCTTGTGGGTTATCCGGTCACGGACGTCAAGGTCGTGTTGACAGACGGTTCCTACCATGAAGTGGATTCTTCAGAGATGAGTTTTAAGATGGCTGCGGCCATGGCTTTCAACGAGGGGTTAAAAAAAGCAGGTTCCATTTTGCTGGAGCCGATTATGGATATCGAGGTGATTGTGCCAGAAGAGTCCATGGGCACAGTGATTAGTGATTTAAATTCCAGGCGCGCCAAAATCGTTTCACTCACCCAACGGGGCAATGTACGCGTCATCCGCGCCTATGTCCCGTTAGGCGAAATGTTTTATTATGCAACGGCTTTAAGATCTTTGACCCAAGGACGCGCATCCTATACAATGGAGCCCTCGTTTTACGCCGAGGTGCCTTCACATATAGCAGATAAAATTATCGGAGGGGTTTCTACGATAGGCACGAGGAAAAGTCAATTTTCATACCCGCAAAAAATGCGGGAAAATTGAGGAGGTATGCTAAATGGCTAAAGAAAAATTTATTAGGTCAAAACCGCATGTGAACATCGGCACGATTGGCCACATCGACCACGGCAAGACGCTTCTGACTACCGGTATCACCCACGTGCTCGCTAAATTGGGCAAGGCCCAGCCGCGGGAATACGCGGATATTGCCAAAGGTGGTACTGTTAGAGATGAGACCAAGGTCGTTACCATTTCTGTTGCCCATGTCGAATATGAGTCAGAAGCACGTCACTATGCGCACATCGACTGTCCGGGTCACGCAGACTATATCAAGAATATGATCACGGGTGCTGCCCAGATGGATGGGGCGATCCTGGTGGTTTCTGCTGCAGACGGACCCATGCCTCAGACAAGAGAGCATATCCTTCTGGCTCGGCAAGTCAACGTTCCTGCGATGGTAGTATTTTTGAACAAGATTGACGTTGTTTCCGACAAGGAATTGATAGACCTCGTAGAGATGGAGGTCAGGGAACTATTAACAAAATACGGTTTTCCTGGAGACAAGACCCCCATCATTAAAGGAAGCGCATTGAAATGCATGCAGGCTGGCGGGGATCCCAATCATCCTGATTGCAAACCCATCCTGGATCTGGTAAAGGCTTGCGATGAATTTATTCCTCTTCCTGTCAGAGACATGGATAAGCCTTTGCTCATGGCCGTAGAAGATGTTTTTAGCATCGAAGGCCGAGGCACGGTAGGAACCGGCAGGATCGAGCGCGGAAAAGTCAAGATTGGCGAAGAGGTGGAATTGGTGGGATTGCGACCTGAGCCCAGGAAGACCGTTGTGACTGGTATCGAGATGTTCCGCAAGCTCTTGGATGAAGGTCAGGCCGGAGACAACGTGGGGTTGCTTTTAAGGGGTGTTGAAAAGGATCAGATCGAGCGCGGTATGGTCATCGCCGCACCTAAGTCCATTACCCCTCACACCAAGTTTAAATCCCAGGTATACATCCTGACCAAAGAAGAGGGTGGCAGGCACACGCCTTTCTTCAAAGGTTATCGGCCGCAATTCTATTTCCGCACTACGGACGTTACGGGAAGCGTGAGCTTGCCTGAGGGTGTGGAAATGGTTATGCCTGGAGACAACGTGAATTTGGAAGTTGAGTTAATCACGCCTATCGCCATGGAAAAAGAATCTCGTTTTGCCATACGCGAAGGCGGGCATACTGTCGGAGCAGGAGTGGTAACAGAGGTTATAGCTTAGTTCTTTGTTTCGTTGAATAAACGATTATGCAGAAAATACGAATTAAATTAAAAGCCTACGACCATCGTCTTTTGGATCAGGCGGTAGAAGAGATAGTCGAGACAGCGCGGCGCACAGGAGCACGCATCTCGGGGCCGGTTCCCCTTCCTACAAAAAGGGAGGTTTATACGGTGTTGCGCTCTCCGGTGATTGATAAAAAGTCTCGGGAGCAGTTTGAGCTGTCCACGCACAAACGTCTCATTGATATCTTTGAGCCGACCTCTAAGACAATTGATTCTTTGAGAAAACTGAATCTTCCTGCTGGCGTAGATGCGGAGATTAAATAACGTTATTTTCGTTTAGCGATAATAACGATCTAACGCCTAACTCCGGCAGGTAGGAACAAAACGAAAATGGCAAGTCTGATTGGTAAAAAAATAGGAATGACGCATGTCTTTTCCGAAGACGGCAAGATGATCTTAGTGACAGTCATTGAGGCTGGACCCTGTCCGGTTTTGGCTGTGAAGGAAAAAAATATCCAGATTGGTTTTGGTGCTGTTAAAGAAACGAGCGTGAAAAAGCCACTGATGGGTTATTTTAAAAAGCTTAAAACGCCACCTCTTAAGGTCATAAGAGAATTCTTAAAAGATAACTCTCTGGAATACAAGGTCGGAGAAGAGCTGAAGGTGGGTCTGTTTAAGCCAGGAGATTTTGTGGATATCCGCGGTGTCTCCATTGGTAAGGGGTTTCAGGGAGGCATGAAGCGTTGGAATTGGCACGGCGGACCACAAACGCATGGTTCCATGTCTCATCGCCGCATCGGCTCCCTTGGTTCAAGCACCACGCCTGGCAGGGTGTGGAAGGGGCATCATCTACCTGGCCATATGGGGGCCCGGATGACCGCAACCCAGAATCTGCGTGTCGTTAAGATTTACCCTGAGAATAACATTCTCCTGGTCAAGGGGAGTGTGCCAGGCCATAAAAATAGTTATGTCTTCATCTCTAGTGCGAAAAAGAAGAAGGCAAAATAGCTCGGAGCTCGGAGATCGTAGTTCGGAGTAAAACCTTAAATGGAAGGGATAACATTACCTATATATAACACGGAGGGCAAAGAGGTTGATACCGTCAAACTGGATGCTAGGGTTTTTGACGGCACTATCAATAAGGCGGTCATGTATCAGGCAGTGGTGGCCTATCGGGCGAATCAAAGAAAGGGTCTGGCCTCTACGAAGACGCGAGGGGAAGTTTCAGGAGGCGGACGTAAACCTTGGAGGCAAAAAGGCACTGGCCGCGCCAGAGTTGGTTCTTCGCGTTCACCCCTTTGGCGCCATGGAGGCGTTATCTTTGGTCCTCACCCGAGAGAATTTTCCTATCGTCTGCCGGATAAAATAAAAAAAGACGCCTTGAAATCATCGCTTAATGCCAAAGTTAAAGAAAACAATTTGATTGTCCTGGACAGTATAAAGCTGCAGGAGCCCAAGACAAAAGAGGCTACCAGAATATTTTCCAATCTGAAGGCAATTTCGAATCGCAAGAAGGACCGTCATCTTTTGCTGATGTTACTTGAAAAAATAGATAAGCCCTTAAGACTTGCTATGCGCAACATCAGTTTTCTTGACGTTAATCTGGCCAGCGACACTAATGCCTACGAGGTGCTGAGCCACCGCAGGCTTATTGTCACCAAAGAGGCGCTGCGCGCTCTTTCAGAACGGTTGCATGTCAAGAAGGCGCATGCGCAGGGTGAGTCTAAGGCAGCTTCATAATAAGGATTAATGTTATGTTGGACCAGACCGATATCATTAAAGCACTCATACGTACGGAAAAATCAACGCTCGTAGAACCCTTTGGCAAATATCTTTTTCTTGTCGGCCGCAGCGCCAACAAGGTTCAAATCAAGCAGGCGGTGGAAAACATCTATAAGGTGAAGGTTAAGTCTGTCAACACGTTTATATCGCTAGGAAAACTAAAGAAGGTTCGCTATCAAATAGGTAAAACGCCGGATTTAAAAAAGGCCATTGTGACATTGCAAGAAGGACAGAAAATAGAGACAGCATGATTCAGTTCGAAGTCCGAAGGCCGTAGTTCGTAGTAAAATCTTTGAACTCTGAACTTTGCGCTTCGCACAAGGAACTCAAAATGGGAATTATCAAATTTAAACCCACAACTCCCTCCCGTCGCCATATGAGCGGTTCTGATTTTTCTGAACTCACCAAGGCGCGGCCAGAGAAATCTCTGATAGCTCCACTTAAGAAAAAGGGAGGTAGGAACGTTTACGGCCGGATTACCGTCAGGCACCGCGGCGGCGGCCACAAAAGGATGGTGAGGTTCATTGATTTCAAGAGGGACCTGTTTGAGGTACCGGGAAAAGTCTTGAGTATAGAATATGACCCTAACCGTTCGGCGAGAATCGCTTTAATCGAATATCCTGAAAAGGAAAAAAGGTATATCCTGGCTCCCTTGGGGTTAACCATAGGGGATATGATCGTCTCAAGCAATCAAAGAGAGACTGAATTGAAAACCGGCAACTGTCTTCTTTTAAGGTATATCCCCTCCGGGACTATGATTCATAATATCGAGATTAATAAAGGAAGGGGCGGACAGATCGTCAGGTCTGCGGGTTCGGGTGCTCAAATCATGGCAAAGGAAGGAGATTTTGCCCATGTGAGACTGCCTTCAGGAGAAGTCAGGCTAGTGCATCTGGATTGCCACGCCACCATTGGCCAGATAGGTAATATTGAACATGAGGCTATTATCTTAGGGAAAGCTGGAAAAAAGCGTTGGCTGGGTATCAAGCCTACAGTAAGAGGTTTGGCCATGAATCCCGTGGACCATCCACACGGTGGCGGTGAAGGCAAATCCGGCCAGGGAAACCCTCATCCGGTCAGCCCTTGGGGAAGACCCACAAAAGGTTATAAGACAAGGAAAATACGATTCTCAGATAAATTCATAATCAAGAGAAGAAAATAGGATTAAATCCAAATGTCAAAATCCAAAATCCAAATCAAATCCAAAATCCAAATTTCAAATCACAGACATAAGTTTTGGACATTGGGATTTGGAAATTGTTTGGGATTTGGGATTTGGAAATTGGGATTTACGACGAACGCCTGCCTGTCCGGCAGGCAGGAAAGTGAGGGGTTATGCCTCGTTCTTTAAAGAAAGGGCCGTTCGTAGAAGAAAAATTGCTTAAGAAGGTTGAAAGGGCCACGCGTAGCGGCAGCCGACAGGCCATCAAGACCTGGTCCAGGCGTTCGACCATCATTCCTGATTTCGTAGGGTTAACCTTTGCTGTTCACGACGGCAGAAAGCACATACCTGTCTTTATCACGGAAAACATGGTGGGGCATAAGCTGGGAGAATTTGCTCCTTCGCGTATCTTCAGAAAGCACGGAGGCGTCAAGGCGAAGAAGGCTGTTGAGAAAACATAACTTAGTTCGGAGTTCGTAGATCGTAGTTCGGAGTAAAACCTAAACAATGATAGCAAAGGCAGAAGGGAAATTTTTGAGGATTTCACCGATAAAGGTCAGGCAGGTCATGAACCTCATCCGCCATAAGGATGTCCAGACGGCTGAAGCCATTCTACTCCATCTGAATAAAAGGCCTAAAGAACATTTGATAAAACTGTTAAGGTCTGCTCGCGCTAATGCGAAAGTCAAGGGCTTTAACCCCGAAGGTCTCTATATTTCCAAATTGATTTGTAATCCCGGGCCTGCCTGGAAAAGATTTAAAGCCGCTGCCTTTGGCAGGGCTAGCCCTATCAGGAAGAGGACGTGCCATATTAAGATAGAATTAGACCTTAAGAAGTAGAGAACAGGTTGCGTTATACGGTTGCGGTTGCGCTGCTCGAAACGTCATACGCAATATGTCTTACGGCCGTAAAACGTTAAACGATTAACGATACGAGCTGCGCAACCGATAGACGAATGACGAACGAAAGTGAGGAGTAATGGGACAGAAGGTCCATCCGTTTTTACTCAGAGTCGGCTTTATTAAATCCTGGCACAGTCGTTGGTTCGCCAAGCCCAGTGAATTTTCAAGGTTTGTTTTCGAGGATTACAAGATCAGAAAATTCATTAAAAAGAGATTTAAGCAGGCTGCGGTCTCGCAAGTCATCATCGAAAGGCTGGCCGAGAGATTAAGGATTCGTATATTGACGGCGCGCCCCGGGATCGTCATCGGCCGCCACGGAGCAGACATAGAACGGCTGCGTGAAGACCTGAACAACATGATTAAGACAGAGATAGCCATCGACATAGAAGAAGTCAAAAACCCAGGTCTGGATGCCCAGCTGGTTGCGGAAAATATTGCCTTTCAATTAGAAAAAAGGGTGGCTTTTCGCCGCGCGGTGAAGCGCGCTATGGAACAGACGATGAACTCAGGTGCCAAAGGCATCCGGGTTAGTTGCGCTGGCCGGCTTAACGGCGCTGAAATGTCGCGCACAGAGACTTATAAGCAGGGCAAGGTACCTCTGCAGACCATGCGCGCAGATATCGATTATGGATTTGCGGAAAGCTTGACCACGTACGGCCTGATTGGCGTCAAGGTTTGGCTTTACAAAGGGGATATCCTTATAAAAAAAGAAGCAGGTGTAGTGCAGGCGTCTGAAACCGAATCTTTGGCAAAGGACGCATCCAAAGATTAGGTATTTTTAAAGGAGAATTGTCCGAATGGCAATGATGCCCAAAAGAGTCAAGTACAGGAAACTGCAGAAAGGCAACCGTCGGGGAGTAGCCTTGACGGGGAGCGAATTGGCTTTCGGAGAATTCGGCTTGAAGTCGCTTGAGAACGGATGGTTGAAGAATTCACAGATCGAGGCAGTGCGCGTTATCCTGGCCAGGCAGTTGCATAAAGGAGGCAAGCTTTGGATCAGGGCTTTTCCAGATAAGTCCATAACCAAAAAACCGGCAGAAGTGCGCATGGGTAAAGGCAAGGGAGAGTTGGACCATTGGGTTGCCGTGGTTAAAAGAGGTCGTATCCTGTTTGAGTTAGGAGGCGTACCAGAGGCGTATGCGCGTCAGTGCTTCAGGCTGGCTGCCTATAAATTGCCCATGAAAACTAAGTTCATAACCAGGGCCCTTAAGTAAGCAGGGGGGAAGAATTCTTGAAGGCAAAAGATTTACGCAATATGTCCAAAGAGGAATTGATGCAGAAAGAGAAAGCGCTCAAAGAGCAGCTGTTTAAGCTCAGTGCCCAGCGATACGCAGGTCGCGTGGAAAAACCGCATGAGTTTAAGCTGGCCAGGAAAGATATCGCGCGAATTCAAACTATCTTAAACGAAAAAAGAGAGAAATAAGATGGGTAAGAGGAAAGAATTTACAGGGACCGTGATCAGAGATAAGATGCACAAGACCATCATTGTGCGTATCGCCACATTGAGCAAGCATAAGAAATACGGTAAAAGAATCAGAAAATTCAACAAATATAAAGTGCATGATGAGAAGGGTATAGCCCATATGGGAGATACGGTGTGTATTGTCGAGACCAGGCCCCTTTCCAAGGATAAACGTTTCAGGCTCCTCCAGTTAATAAAGAAAGCGCAGACCACTCCTCATAAGGAAGAAGAGAAGAAGGTAGAATGATTCAGTTACGGACCATCTTAGATGTTGCGGATAATACCGGCGCTAAACGAGCTTCGTTGATCAGTGTCTTGGGTCGTAAAGGTAAGTTCTTTGCGGAAATCGGAGACATCATCAACGTGAACGTCAAAGAGACATCGCCGGATGCCTTGGTCAAGAAGGGTGAAGTCGGCCGGGCTGTGGTGGTAAGGACCAAGTCGCCTATCAGAAGGCCTGACGGATCCCTGTTGAGATTTGACCGCAACGCCATCGTATTTATAGATGCGCAATCCAACCCTAGGGGGACGCGCGTGTTTGGCCCTGTGGCAAGAGAGCTCAGGGAGAAGAATTTTACCAAGATTATTTCTCTGGCACCGGAAGTGATTTAGTTCGGAGTTCGTAGCTCGTAGTTCGGAGAAAAAGCGTAAAGATGCAGAAGATAAGAAAAGGCGATACGGTTCAGGTGATGAAGGGCAAAGATGCCGGAAAAAAAGGCAAGGTCCTTGCGATCGTGAATTCAAGAACAGGTCTGCACGCTATCGTCGAAGGGATCAATCTGGTCAAAAAACACAAACGGCAAACCCGTCAAGACCAGCAAGGAGGGATTGTCTCCATTGAAGCGCCTGTTGACCTTTCCAATCTGATGATTTTTTGTAAAAAATGCGACCATGCCGTACGGATGGGTTTTACTATTTTGAAAGACCAGACCAAGGCCAGGGTCTGTAAGAGTTGCAAAGAGACGATTTAACATGAAGCCGAGATTACAAGAAAAATACATAGACACTATCGTTCCCCATTTGATGCAAACCTTTAATTTGAAAAACAAGATGGAGGCCCCGCGACTTGAGAAGATCGTGGTCAACATGGGTGTGGGAGAGGCCATCTCAGACATCAAGATTTTAGAAAAGGCCATGCAGGAAATGGCCTTGATTACTGGCCAGAAACCCATCATCCGAAGGGCCAAAAAGGCCATTTCTAATTTTAAAATCAGGAAAGGTCTGCCGGTGGGCTGTAAGGTGACGCTTCGGCGTGCCATGATGTATGAATTTCTTGACAGGCTACTAAACGTGGCGCTTCCGCGTATACGCGATTTCAGGGGTGTGTCCGAAAATTCATTTGATGAAGTCGGCAATTATTCACTGGGTGTGAATGAACAGACCATATTCCCCGAGATTGAATATGACAAGATCGCCAGAACTCAGGGGATGGATATCACTTTTTGTATCAAGAACGCGAAAGATAAGGATCAGGCAAAAGAATTATTAAAATCATTCGGGATGCCGTTTGGCATCGAGGAACGTTAAACACGATGGCTAAAAATTCTCAGCTGGCAAGATGGAAAAGGGCTCCTAAATATTCGGCGCGTCAGTATAACCGCTGCAATATTTGCGGTAGGTCCGGAGGCTACTTAAGGAGATTCAAACTGTGCCGGATATGCTTCAGGGAGCTGGCCTGGCAGGGCTTAATCCCCGGCGTTAAAAAAGCAAGCTGGTGATTTCAAGGAGAAGCGAAAAATGTCAAGGACGGATTTAATCGCGGATACGTTTACCATCATACGCAACGCTTATATGGTCCATAAAGAAACGGTGGATGTGGCCTTAAGCGTAACGGTAAAGTCAATCCTCGAGATTTTAAAGACCGAAAATTACATAGAAAATTATAAGCTGATGGAAGATAAGAAACAGGGCACAGCCAGGGTTTACCTGAAATATGTCTCCCATAAACCTGCCATAAGGAATATCAAGCGGATTTCCAGGCCGGGACTGCGCGTTTACGTCAAACGCCAAAAGGTTCCTTCTGTATTAAGGGGCCGGGGTTTAGCCATCATCTCAACCTCCAAAGGGGTCATGACAGATAAGCAGGCCAGGGAGGCGGGGATGGGCGGAGAAGTCATCGGTTATGTGTGGTAGAATCGTTAACGAGTAAACGAAACATGTCCAGAATCGGAAAAAAACCTATAGCAATACCAAAGGATGTAAAAGTAGAGGTTAGAGATGGTTCGGTATTTGTGGAAGGGCCCAAAGGAAAACTGAATCAATCTTTTTCGGATAGGATCACCATTGAAGTTAAAGATGGCCAGGTCCTCATCAAGCGCAGCCTTGATACGAAACTGGACAGGTCTTTGCACGGGCTTTATCGCGCCCTGATCGCCAATATGATTAAAGGAGTGACTACAGGATACGTCAAGGAGATGGAGATTATTGGCGTGGGGTTTAAGGCATCTGTCCAGGGCAGCAGTTTGAATATGCAGCTGGGGTTCTCTCACCCGGTTCAGTTTCCCATTCCCCAAGGTATCAAGATAGAGACTCCCAAGCCCACGCAGATTGTGGTCAGTGGCATAGACAGAGAGCTGGTTGGCCGCATTGCCACAGAGATACGGGCTGTGTATCCTCCTGAGCCTTATAAAGGAAAGGGGATCCGTTTCGTGGGAGAATATGTGAAGAAGAAAGTCGGCAAGGCCCAGGTCGCCACGAAATAAAACATGAATAAGAAAGAACTGTTGAGGATTAAAAGGCACCGTCGCATAAAATGCCGAATGCACGGGGAAGGTATGAGACCGCGATTAATCATCCATCGCAGCCTCAAACACCTGGCTGCGCAAATCATCGATGATAGCCAGAACAAGATCCTGTGGACCATGACCACCCAGGATAAAGAAGTCAGAAGCCAGTATCCTTACGCAGGCAACATCAAGGCAGCAGGGTTCTTCGGAGAGGTTTTTGCCCGTAAGGCCAAAGAAAAAGGATTCAATAAGGTTATCTTTGACCGCGCCGGATATTTGTATCACGGGAGGGTTCGGGCATTTGCCGAGGCGCTTAGAAAAGGTGGATTGGAGTTTTAAAAAATGCGAGAAATCAGGATTGAGCAGCAGCAGGAATTTATAGAGAAGATTATCAGCATCAACCGCGTGGCCAAGGTAACCAAGGGAGGTAAAAAGTTGCATTTCAGTGCATTGGTAGTGGTAGGGGATACGAAAGGCAAAGTTGGTTTTGCGCAGGAAAAGGCCAATGAGGTTGCTGATGCCATCCGCAAGTCTTTGACCAAAGCCAAGAAAAGTCTCATACGGGTGACGTTGGAAGGTTCTACAATACCGCATGGAGTCCTTGGCGTCTTCGGTGCAGCAAAGGTCTTACTTAAACCTGCTTCTGAGGGCACGGGTGTCATTGCCGCTGGTCCTGTCAGAGCTGTTTGCGAAGCTGCAGGTATCAAGGATATTCTCACGAAATGCCTGAAGTCCAATAATCCCGTCAATGTCATCAAGGCAACCATCGAAGGCCTCAAGGAATTAAAGGGCAGTGTAAATGAAAAACAAGATTCTAAAACCTAGGAAGATACTCCGGAGAGCTCCAAAGGCAGCTCCCGCGGTTGTTAAAAAGAAAAAAGCCAAACCAAAGGCTGCTATAGCCAGACAGAAAGAGCAGCCTTTCGTCAGTATCCTTGCCAGCCTGAAAGCACCCAGGGGCTCTCATAAGCGCAAAAAAATATTAGGTAGAGGTCCTGGTTCAGGCCATGGTAAGACCTCTACGCGCGGGAGCAAGGGACAGACGTCGCGTGCAGGAAGGGATTTCTATCTTGGTTTTGAGGGCGGGCAAACTCCACTCATCAGGAGAATCCCCAAAAGGGGCTTCACCAATAAATTCAAGAAGGAATTTCAGATCGTCAATTTGGATGATTTGGACAGGATGAAGGAAACAAACATCACCCTCGAGCTTCTGGAAGCCAGAGGACTCATAAAAGATAAGAAGCAGTTAGTCAAGGTGTTAGGGGACGGAAAAATCCAAAGCCCTGTTACAGTCCAGGCGCATGCCTTTTCAAAGAGGGCAGCCCAGGAGATTAAGAATGCCGGAGGTCAGACCCAGGTAATCCATGCTTAGTGCCCTGCTTAATTCATTTAAAATCCCGGATTTAAAAAGGCGCCTTCTGATTACAGGTGCGCTGATTATTGTGTACCGGGTGGGTTGTTACATCCCCACTCCCGGTATAGACGCAGCTGCGCTAGCGGAGTTTTTTAACCGGGTCGCCAAGACGCAAGGGGGCACAATCTTTGGGATCATCAATATGTTTTCCGGTGGCGCCATGGAAAGGTTGACTATCTTTGCCTTAGGCATCATGCCCTACATATCCGCTTCCATCATCATGCAGCTTCTTACGGCTGTCATACCCCAACTGGAAAAGTTAGCTAAGGAAGGCAAGGCTGGTTACGAGAGGATCAACCAGTATACCCGTTATTCTACAGTTGTGTTGTCTGCGGTCCAGTCCTTTTTTATTTCCCTGTGGCTGGAAAACCCGGCGCGTTTCGAAGGTTTAAGGATTGTCATGAATCCGGGCTGGGGTTTTAGAATCCTGACTGTTCTAACCCTGACAACAGGCACTATCTTCATCATGTGGCTGGGAGAGCAGATTCAGGAAAAAGGGATTGGAAACGGCATATCACTGGTGATCACCGCAGGCATCATTTCCAGGATTCCCGCTGCCTTGCATCAGCTGTATGTTTTAATATCTCCGTTTTCTCCTAGTCGCCGGCAGATTCAGCCTATCACGCTGGCGGTGATGGCTGTTTTACTTGCCATTGTGGTTTTTAGCATTATCATGATCACGCTGGGCCAGAGAAAGATTCCGGTTCAGTATGCGCGCAGGATTGTCGGCCGAAAGATCTACGGAGGCCAATCGACATACCTTCCTTTAAAGGTGGATACTGCTGGAGTCATTGCTATCATTTTCGCCCAGTCCATTATTCTTTTTCCGGCAACGATTGCCTCTTTTATCCCGAATCCTGCTTTTCAACGTTTAGCCCAAGGGTTGGTCAGGGGGAGCCTGTTTTATACCGCGATCTATGCCCTGTTGATTATTTTCTTCTGTTATTTTTATACGGCTATTGTTTTCAGCCCAGCGGACATCTCGGAGAACCTGAAAAAGTATGGCGGTTTTATCCCGGGGATCAGGCCGGGTGCGCCTACTGCTGATTTTCTGGATTATGTGATGAACCGCATCACTTTGGCCGGCGCCGTCTTCATTGCCATCATTGCCATCTTTCCTGATTTTATCATGGCATGGCTGAAGGTCCCTTATTTAGTGGCTTCTTTTTTTGGCGGCACCGGGATCCTGATTATCGTCGGCGTGATGCTGGATACACTCAAACAAATCGAGTCGCACCTGTTGACACACCACTACGAAGGATTCATCAAATCAGGACATATCAAAGGCAGGCGGTAATAATGATGAATAAATTACAAATCCCAAGCACCAAATTACAAATAAGCACCAAATCCCAATGTTCGAAGTTCCAAACATATGATTTTCGGTCATTGGAATTTGGAATTTATTTGGAATTTGGAATTTGAGATTTGGAATTTACCATAGCGAGTCATGAGGATAATCCTACTGGGAGCTCCAGGTTCAGGGAAAGGAACGCAGGCGAAAAGATTGGCTGAGAGGCTACGCATTCCTCACGTTTCCACAGGAGACCTTTTAAGGGAGAATGTGAAGAGAGAAACAGCCTTAGGCCAAGAGGCCAAGGATTATATGGAGGGCGGGCTCCTGGTTCCGGATGAGTTGATGGCTAAAATGCTGAAGGAAAGATTCAGCGAGACGGATATGAGAGACGGGTTTATCCTGGACGGTTACCCCAGGAATGAGAATCAGGCAAAGACGTTGGATGAGATACTCAAAGCCAACCACATGGAAATTGATATGGTCTTTTATCTGGATGCCAGCGACCCAGTCATTCTGCAGCGCCTGACAGGTCGCCTCGTCTGTAGGGAATGTGGTGCTAATTTTCATACGACCAATATGCCTCCTAAGACTCAAGGCCTCTGCGACCATTGCGGCGGACCTCTCTATCAGAGGACGGACGATAAGGAAGAAACAGTAAAAATGCGCCTTGAGGTTTACAGAAAAGAAGTGGCTCGGCTGATTCAATATTATGAATCAGACCGTAAGCTTAAGCGCCTTTCTGCAGATGAAGAGGCTGAAGTTGTCTTGGATAAGATGGCGCAGATGTTAAAGGTTGCCAGATGATTCCCATAAAGAGCGAAAATGACCTTAAGATGCTTAAAGATTCGGGCAGGATACTTGCCATGGCCTTGGAAAAAGTGCAGGAACTTATTCAGCCGGGCTTGACCACCGCAGAGATTGACAGGCTTGCCGAAGAGCTGGTCGTGCGAGAGGGAGCACAGTGCGCTTTTAAAGGATACAAAGGTTTTCCTGCCTCTGTATGCACCTCCATAAATGAAGAGATCGTTCACGGGATCCCAGGAAACAGGAGATTAAAAGAAGGGGATATCATTAGTCTGGACCTGGGCGTGAATTTCAAAGGTTATTTCTCGGACGCAGCCGTAACCTTGCCAGTTGGCAGGGTCAGCCCTTATCTTAGAAAACTTATCGAGGTAACCAGGGGTGCCTTATTTAAAGGCATCAAACAGGCCAGAATTGACAATAATTTATCGGATATATCCCATACGATTCAGTTGCATGTTGAGAAGAACGGCTATTCCGTAGTCAGGCAGTTTGTGGGGCACGGCATCGGTTTTCAACTGCATGAGGAGCCGGAGATTCCTAATTTTGGCAGGCCTCATCAGGGCCCCAGACTTAAGAAAGGGATGGTGTTTGCGATTGAGCCCATGGTGAACATGGGCACATGGGAATCAGAAGTTTTGGAAAACGGCTGGACTGCTGTTTCAAAGGATAAAAGCCCTTCTGCCCATTTTGAGCACACGGTTGCCATTACGGAAAGAGGGCCGCAGATCCTGACGAACTGAATATGGCCAAAGAAGAGCTGATACAGACAGAAGGACGTATTATCGAGGCATTGCCCAATGCCATGTTCAAGGTGGAATTGGAAAATGGGCACATGGTGCTGGCGCATGTTTCTGGAAAGATGCGTATGCATTTTATCCGCATCCTGCCAGGGGATAAGGTCAAATTGGAATTGTCCCCTTATGACCTCAGTCGCGGCAGGATCACCTTTAGAGTCAGATGAAAGTCAAGGCATCCATAAAAAAGATTTGTGATAGGTGCAAGATCATCAAGAGAAAAGGGGTCGTGCGCGTCATCTGTTCGAATCCGAAGCATAAACAGAGGCAGGGCTGATGCATAAATTCCAAGCACCAAGCACCAAATTCCAAATAAGCTCCAAATTCCAATTACCGAAATTCCAAACTTACAAGTTTCGATCATTGGGATTTGGAAATTGGGATTTATTTGGGGTTTGGGATTTGGAATTTGGGATTTCCTAAAGCGAGGTAAGAATGCCAAGAATATTAGGTGTGGATTTGCCCAAAGAGAAGAGAATTGAGATTTCGCTGATGTATTTATACGGAGTGGGGCGCGCCAACTCCAACGTCATCCTTAAAGAGGCCAACGTCGACCCTAACAAACGCGCCAAGGATTTATCCGAAGAGGAGATCTCCCGTATCACCAGTACACTTCAGAAAAGCGGGTATAAAGTGGAGGGTGACTTGCGCCGTGATATCTCCCAGAACATCAAGAGATTGATGGATATCGGCTCCTGGCGGGGATTACGGCATAAAAAGGGTCTTCCGGTCAGAGGTCAGCGTACACGCACGAATGCCAGGACACGTAAAGGGCCTCGTAAAGGCGGTATGGCCGTGATTAAGAAAACAGAGGAGAAGAAGGCACCACCTGCTGCAAAATTAGCCAAATAGAAAATAAGAGGAGAATATGGCCACCAAAGAAAAAGCAAAAAAGAAAAAGATCGCAAAAGGCATCACCACAGGTGTTGCCCATATCCAGGCCAGTTTCAATAACACCATCATCACTATAGCGGATAAGCAAGGCAATGTTCTGGTGTGGTCAGCTCCCGGAATCGTCGGCTATAGCGGTTCCAAGAAATCCACGCCCTTTGCCGCTCAAGTGGCTGCGACGGATGCGGCAAGAAAGGCCAAAGAGATCGGTATTAAGGAAGTGGATGTGCATGTCAAGGGACCGGGGTTTGGCAGAGAGTCCGCCATACGCGCCCTGCAGGCCGCCGGCCTTACCATTACTTCAATAAAGGACGTCACACCCATCCCGCATAATGGATGTCGGCCTAAGAAGAAAAGGAGAGTCTAAATCCATGGGGAGGTACATTTATCCTGTTTGCCGGTTATGTCGAAGAGAGGGAGTGAAACTTTTTTTAAAGGGTGTGAAATGCTCGACGGAAAAATGCCCTGTTTCGCGCAGGGCCTATGCGCCTGGTCAGCACGGCCAATCCCGCAGGACAAAACTTTCCAATTACGGCGTTCAGCTTCGGGAAAAACAAAAAGTAAGGAGGATGTACGGCATCCTGGAGAAACAGTTCCGCAGGTATTTCAAGATCGCCTCCAAGACAAAAGGTGTTACTGGAAAGGTTCTTCTTCAATTATTGGAGAGGAGGTTGGACAACGTAGTCTTTCGCATGGGTCTGGCCACCTCCAGGACAGCGGCCAGGCAGATCGTACGGCATAATCAGATTTACGTCAACAATAAAAAAGTGAATATCCCTTCCTACCTGGTGGCACAAGGGGATGTGGTTCAGGCAAGGACAAAGGAAAAGGCAGCCACACGGTTAAAAGATTTTTTGGAAGCCAACAAAGACAGGAGCGTTCCCTCCTGGCTGGATTTTAAGCGCAATGAATTGAGCGCAACCGTGTTGAGGCTTCCGGAAAAAGAAGACATTCAGCTGCCCATCCAGGAGCAGCTCATAGTAGAATTATATTCAAAATAGTAATTCCATATGATAAGTTTCCAAATCCCAAATCCCAAATCCCAAACAAATCCCAAATCCAAAATCCCAATGACCGAAACTTGCGTGTTTGAAATTTAGAATATTGGAATTTGGTGCTTATTTGGAATTTGGATATTGGAATTTGGGATTTCCGACGAACGAAGTGAGGAGGCAAGATGGGTATAAAATGGAGAGATTTTCAGTTACCAAAAAGGTTAGAATGTGATGAGGCGATCTATACAGATACCTACGGTAGATTCATAGCCGCTCCTTTTGAGAGGGGATATGGCGTTACCCTGGGAAACTCTTTAAGAAGAATCCTGCTTTCTTCCATTGAGGGCAGCGCCGTCACCAGCGTCAAAATTTCCGGCGCCTCGCATGAATTCTCAACTCTTCCGGGAGTAGTGGAAGATGTGCCGGAGATCATCCTGAATATTAAAAGTCTGGTTCTGAATTCGCACTCCAAAATCCCCAAGACCATCTATATTAAAAAAGATTCTAAGGGCGAGGTGAAGGCCAAGGATATCCATGTGGATGAGACCATTGAGATTATCAATCCGGATTTACACATTGCCACCATTACCAAGGACACAAAGTTTCATGTAGAGATGGAGGTTTCCAGAGGACGCGGATACGTGCCGGCGGAATTTAACAAGAAGGAAGAAAAGGTGGTCGGGATCATTCCCATTGATTCTATCTTTACGCCTGTTAAAAAAGTAAATTTTTGTGTGGAAAATACCCGCGTCGGCCAGCGAACGGATTATGACAAACTCATCCTGGATATCTGGACGAACGGCGCCATCACGCCGAAGGACGCCCTTCTTTATGCCTCCAACATCCTACAAAGGCACATGGATATTTTCGTCAATTTTGGCCAGTTGCCGGAAGAGTACTCAGAAGAAGAGCCTGAGATGACCAAGGATGAGCTCGTCCTTTATGAGAAACTGAGACTGCCGATTTCCGAACTAGAACTGTCTGTGCGAAGTTCCAATTGTCTGCGGGAGGCCAATATCAAAATAATCGCGGACCTGGTGAAAAGAAGTGAAGATGAAATGTTGAGTTTTAAGAATTTCGGCAAAAAATCATTGACCGAGATCAAAGAGTTGCTTTTAGGGATGGGATTGACGTTAGGGATGCAGGTCGACTCAAAGAAACTGAAGAAAGTTTAAAACGCTATGAGGCACAGAAAATCAAAATACCGATTGAGCCGCTCAACCAGCTGGCGCAGGAGCACCCTCAAAAGTCTGACCAGGAATCTCTTGGTTCATCAAAGCATCAAGACCACACTGCAAAGAGCCAAGGCAGTGCGGCCTATGGTTGAAGAGCTTATTTCTTTGGCCAAGGCCAATACCATCACTGCGAAGAGAGAGGCCTTTAAGTTGCTGGGGTCTCATCCTGTCGTGGCACAAATCTTCAAAGAGTTGGGGCCGCGTTTTACTCAGATTGAGGGTGGCTACACCCGGATCATTCAGCTGGGGAAAAGACGGGGAGACGATGCGAAGCTCGTGCTCCTGGAATTGACCCAGATAGTCAAAAAGGAACCGAAAAAGCGCAAAAAGGAAAAAGAAGTAAAACCAGAAGTGATTTCAAAACCAGAAGTGCCGAAGGAGAAAACCATTGAAGAAAAGAAGGAGGAACACAGGCCTTCTGTTGCTGTTAAAGAAAAACCGCCGATCACCAAAAAACCAACAAAGAAATTTTTAGGAGGCCTGAGAAGTATTTTCAAAAAGGAAAGAGATTCTTTATAAAAAATCTGTGCTATGCAAAAAGGTTTCAGGCTATCAGTCCGATTATCCAAAATAAACCCTTCTTCAACCCTGGCGATAACGGCAAAAGTCAAGGAGCTCAAGGCTCAAGGATTAGACGTTGTTAATCTGGCTGCCGGAGAGCCTGATTTCGACACCCCTGATTTCATAAAGGCCCAAGCGATTGAGGCTATACAATCCGGTTTCACAAAATACACACCCACCACAGGAATCCCAGAGTTAAAACAATCCATTTGCCAAAAATTCAAGAAAGAAAATAGCCTTTCCTACGATCCCAGCCAGATTGTCGTTTCCTGCGGAGCCAAACACAGCATCTTCAATACCCTTTTCGTTCTCACTGGCCCTGGTGATGAGGTTTTGATACCTCTGCCTTTTTGGGTGAGTTACCCGGAAATGGTCAACCTCTGTGAGGCGACTTGCCGTTTCATCAATACAGATTTCAAGAACAATTTCAAAATGACTGTTAAGGACCTCAAGGAGAATATCACGCCCAAGACCCGTGTTCTTATCTTAAACAGCCCCTCAAATCCCACGGGGTGTGTTTACTCCCAAAAGGAATTAGAGGCCATAGCCGAACTTTGCGTCAGGGAATCTATTTACGTTATCAGTGATGAAATATACGAGAAGCTCCTCTTTGACGGCCTTAAGCACGTCTCGATCGCAAGCCTGGGAAAAGAGATTTATGATCTGACTGTCACGGTCAATGGCTTGTCTAAAAGTTACTCCATGACAGGTTGGCGTATCGGTTACCTGGGAGCCTCTTTGGAGATTGTTAATGCCATCTCAAAAGTACAGGACCATTCCACCTCAAACCCCACATCTATCAGCCAGAAGGCAGGGGTCGCTGCCTTAAATGCTCCTGAAGATTTTTCGAAAAGCATCTGTCAGGAATTTCAGAAACGCAGGGACTATTGCGTTTCGCGGCTGAAAAGTATCAAGAAAATCGATTTTAGCCTACCTCAGGGAGCCTTTTACATTTTTTGCGATATTTCCAAAACAGGCTTAAATTCGAATGCATTTGCCCAACTCCTGCTGAATGAGACTTACGTAAGCCTTATCCCCGGCAGAAGTTTTGGACGCGATGATTTTGTGCGCATCAGTTTTGCCACCAGCCTCCAGCAGTTGGAAAAGGGATTTGATAGGATAGAAAAGTGGGTCGGACAGTTGCAGAAAAAATCTTAAGCCATCACGCCGGAAGAGATTTAAAAGCTCTTGATTTTGCTATATGCAAAGTTGATTTCACTTTTGGCCAGGATGGCACATCCTCTATTATCATTGACAGGATTAAACAATTAGGCTTGAGGAGCCTTAAGACAAAATTTTGCATGGTGATTGACCATAGCGCTCCATCTCCTAGTGAGGGCGTATCGGCCGTGCATAAGAAAATGCGTGCCTTCAGCCGTGATTTTAACACCGACATTTTTGATATCGGCTGTGGCGTCTGCCATCAGGTGATTCCGGAAGCTGGAGAGATCCTTCCAGGAGATTTAGTTTTAGGAGCTGATTCCCATACCTGTACCTATGGCGCGCTGGGTGCTTTTTCTACAGGAGTAGGCTCCACAGACCTGGCAATTGCTTTAGCCACGGGAAAGAACTGGTTCAAGGTCCCCGAGACTCTAAAGATCGTGCTTCGGGGTAAAATCCCCAGAGGCGTTTTTGCCAAGGATATTATCCTTCATATCATCCATACCCTAAAGGCAGATGGAGCCACGTACAGGGCCATAGAATTTCAAGGGTCGGTTATCGATAAAATCGATATGGACGGCCGTTTCACCATTTGCAATATGGTGGTTGAGATGGGTGCGAAGGCTGGTTTTATGCCGGTGGATGAGAAAACGAAAGGTTGGTTGAGCCATCGTCTACCTCTTAAGAAAAAGATAAAGGCAGTTGTGGCAGACAAAGACGCGCAATACCAACAGGTGCTGGAGTTTGATATTTCGAAACTGAAGCCTCAGGTAGCCCAACCGCACAGCGTAGACAATGTCACCTCTGTTGAAAAGATAAAGGGCGTCAAGATCCAGGAAGCGTTTTTAGGCACCTGCACCAACGGGAGATTGGCAGATTTTAAAGTGGCGGCCTCCATCCTCAAATCAAAAAAAGTAGCACCAACTGTCAGGATGATTATTGCGCCAAGCTCAAGGGAAGTGTATCTGGAAGCTCTCAGGCTTGGCCTGATCGATATTTTCATAAAGGCCCAGGCAGTGGTGGTGGCACCTGGTTGCGGGCCGTGCGTGGGCACGCATAACGGAATACCCGCAGACGGAGAAGTAGTTATCTCTGCGGCGAACAGAAACTTTAAGGGCCGCATGGGTAACCCTAACGCATTCATATATCTGGCTTCCCCTGCAACGGTTGCCGCTTCGGCTGTCAAAGGTTTTATCACAGATCCTAGGGAATACTTATAAAAGGAGGAGACATGGAGATTAAAGATCTGCTTTTATTGAGCGTAGAAAAAGGGGCTTCTGATTTGCATATAACAGAGAATGAGCCTCCGGTGTTGCGCATAGACGGAAATTTGTTTCGCACGGAGCTTGAGAGTTTAAGCAGGCCGGAATTAAAAAAGATGATTTACAGCGTACTCACAGATCAGCAAAAAGAAATTTTTGAGCGAACGCTGGAATTGGATATTTCTTTAGCCCTGCCCTCTCTGGACAGGTTTCGCGTCAACGTCCATTTGCAAAAGGGTTCGGTTGAGGCGGCTTTCCGGCGCATTCCTTCCCAAGTTCCTCCTTTTACGGAGTTGGGGATTCCTCCCATTGTCATGGAGCTGGCGCGTAAGCCTAATGGCCTCGTATTGGTCACAGGTCCTACAGGCATGGGCAAGACCACGACATTGGCTACCATGATTGAGTTGATTAATAATGAGAAGGAGTGCCTTGTCGTAACCATTGAAGATCCCATTGAATTTGTATTTAAGAATAAAAAAAGTATTATTAAACAGAGAGAGGTCTATTCCGATACGCGCTCTTTTGCTGAGAGTTTAAGGCATGCCTTAAGACAGGACCCTAATGTCATTGTCGTTGGTGAAATGCGCGATTTAGAGACGATATCCACGGCGTTGACCGCAGCTGAAACCGGACATTTGGTATTAGCCACGCTGCATACTCCTGATGCACCCCAGACAGTGGAAAGAATCATCGATGTGTTTCCTTCTCATCAGCAGCAGCAGGTCAAACTTCAATTGGCTGATTGTTTGCAGGGTGTTGTTTCTCAGTTGTTACTGCCCAATGCCTCTGGTAAGGGCCGCGTCTTGGCAACTGAGATTATGATCGGCACAGCAGGGGTGAGAAACCTGATCCGTGAGCAGCAAATTCAACAGATACCTACACTGATGCAGACAGGTTCCCAGTACGGGATGAAGACCATGGATAAGTCATTGAAGGAAATGGTCCAGAAGGGCTCTCTCACTCTGGATATGGCGATGTCTAAAGTGAAGAATCCCGAAGAATTCAAACAGATGTAACATGAAGATAACAGGCAGGGCGATAAAGTTAGGGGATAATATCAACACGGATTTTATCATCTCGGGAAGGTATAAATTCGCCATTACGGATATCAAGGAGCTAGCCAGACACATAATGGAAGATATAGACCCGAATTTTCCTTCCAAGATTATCTCCGGCAAGTCTGTGATGGTAGCAGGGAAGAATTTTGGCATGGGTTCTTCCCGCGAGCAAGCTCCCCTGGTCATAAAAGCAGCTGGTATCAATGCTGTAATGGCTAAGTCTTTTGGCCGCATATTTTACCGTAACTGCTTTAATATTGGCTTGCCGCTTATTGAGACCAATACGGATAAGATCCGCGATTTAGATGAACTGGAGATAGACTTAGTTAAAGGCGAAGTCAGGGACAGGACGAAAAATAGCGTACTTGTGATTAAACCTATGCCCAAATTCTTGCTGGCAATATTAAAAGAAGGGGACGTGGTAAGCTATTTAAAAAAATATAAAAGGTTACCTGAGGTTGAATGATGTTAAATGAGGTTAAATAAGGTTGCCTAATTAAAAGTAACCTCAGATAACCTCAATTAACCTCAGATAACCTCAATTAACCTCAGATAACCTCAATTAACCTCAAAATGGCACACAAAATCACATTAATACCCGGAGACGGAATTGGGCCTGAAGTGACGCGGGCTGCCCAAAGATGCGTTGAGGCCACCGGCGCAAAAATTGAATGGGAGGTTGTTCAGGCAGGCGAGTCAGCGAAGCAACTGGGTGGTCAAATACTTCCGGATAGCGTTCTTGATTCCATCCGAAAAAATAAAGTGGCCTTAAAAGGGCCTATCATCACTCCCGTTGGCGAGGGTTTTCGCTCGGTCAACGTGGCCATAAGGCATGCCTTGGATTTATACGCCTGTGTCCGGCCAGCCAAATCTTATCCGGGCGTCAGGAGTCCCTATAAACATATTGACCTGGTGGTGGTGAGGGAGAACAGTGAAGATTTATACGCCGGCATTGAATTTGAAGAGGGTTTGCCGCAAACGAAAGAACTTATCGGTCAGATAGAAAAACATACAAAAAAGAAAATCCGTCAGGATTCAGGGATATCTATAAAACCCATCTCCAGATTTGGTTCAGAAAGAATCGTTAGGTTTGCCTTTGAGTATGCCCTTAAAGATAACCGCAAAAAAGTCACGGCTGTGCATAAAGCCAATATCATGAAATTCACGGATGGCTTATTTCTTAAAGTGGCCAGAGAGGTTGCCAAAGCTTATACGGGTGAGGTTTTATTTGAAGAGGCGATTGTGGATAACATGGCCATGCAACTGGTGCAGAAGCCAAGGAATTACGACGTGCTAGTCCTGCCTAATCTCTACGGCGATATTATATCTGATTTGTGTGCAGGGCTCGTGGGCGGATTAGGTGTTGCTCCAGGCGCCAATATCGGGGATGAGGCAGCGGTGTTTGAGGCTGTGCATGGCTCAGCGCCAAAGTATGCAGGTCTTAATAAAGTGAATCCCACAGCCATGATTTTATCCGCAGTCTTGATGCTTCGACATATCAAAGAGGAAAAGGCAGCACAGAGGTTGGAAAATGCTGTTTCCGAGGTCATCAAGGAAGGTCAATTCGTAACCTATGATTTCAAGCCTCTTCCCACAGATTCTTCAGCCGTTGGAACAAGCCAGATGGCAGATGCCATTATAAAAAAGTTAAATGAGGTTAAATGAGGTTGCATGAAGTTAAATGAGGTTACTAAAATAAGAAACATTAAGATAAAATTAGCGCCTTATGAAAAATTAAAATTCTATCAAGATATTTGCGAAATTCTCCGACCGGTATATAAGATTACAGAAAAATTTTATAGATCGCATGTGCGTTTAGCATCACAAATGAGAGATGCAGCTCGTTCAGCAAAACAAAATATAAGAGAGGGCTATCGAAAAGGTTCCATAGGAGAATTTATCCATAGTATAAAAATAAGCCAAGGTTCACTTGAAGAGCTTAGCGGAGATATTGAAGATTGTTTGGAAGATGGAGTAATTACAGAAGAGGAATTTAATAATTTCAATAGACTTTATCGTAGTGCAGACTATATGTCAAATCGGTATATAACTTCTTTGTATGATATGGAAAAACAAGGGAGTTGGAAAGTTTATGGTAAGAAAAAGCAACTTCAGATAACCTAAATTAACCTCAGATAACCTCAATTAACCTAGGTAATTTTATGAAGATCAGTATAGTGGGAGCGGGAAACGTCGGAAGCTTGACGGCCTTACGTCTGGTTCAAGAGGGCATGGGAGAAGTTTTATTGATTGATATTGTCAAAGGCCTGGCGCTTGGTAAGGCCTTGGATATGGAAGATGTCCGGCCCATCGTGTTGCGTGACTACAGAATCCAGGGAACAGAGGATATCGGACAGCTGGCAGGTTCTGATATCATCATCTTGACAGCAGGTCTTCCCCGCAAACCAGGGATGACCCGAGAAGAACTCCTCAAAAAGAATGCGGAAATCCTCAAAGAGATTTGCGACTCCCTTAAGAAATTAGCACCGAAGGCTAAAGTCATCGTGGTCACCAATCCGCTAGACCTGATGACGTATTTTGTTTTAAGGGCGACCGGCTTTAGCGCAAATCAGGTGATGGGCATGGGTGTTAGCCTTGATGCAGCCAGGTTCACTAATTTAATCAGCCAGGAATTAAACGCCTCTGTCCTGGATATAGATGCCTGTGTCATAGGAAGCCACGGAGAGGGAATGATACCTTTGCCACGTTTCAGCCAGGTAAAAGGCATAGCCCTGGATGAGTTGATGGATGACGCAAAAATAGAAGCCTTGGTGAAAAGAACGGTTTCCCGAGGCCTTGAGATTGTGACGCTGCTGGGCAGCGGCAGTGCTTATTTTGCTCCTTCTGCAGCCATTGCTTCACTGGTTAGAACTATTTCAAAAGATGAGAAAAGGACTATAGGTGTTTCAGCCTATTTAAACGGCGAATACGGGGTAAAAGATGTATGTATAGGTGTGCCTTGCCGCCTGGGAAAAGAGGGAATCGAGGAGATTATCGAATTGGATTTAAATCAGGAAGAGAGGGAAAAGCTCAACGCTTCGGCACAAGCTTTAGATCCCTTAATAAAACAATTACCTTTTTAAACAATGTATGATTTAACAGTTATCGGTTCTGGCTGGGCAGGTTTTAACGCAGCCCTGCGTGCCAAAGAATCAGGGTTAAAGGTTTGTCTTATTGAAAGGGAGAAAATCGGCGGTACGTGTCTAAATGTCGGATGCATTCCCACCAAGACATTGCTCCAGTCTGCCAAGGTGTATTCGTTGGCCAGAAAATCCCCGGTGTTTGGACTTGAACCTCTGGCTCCCCAAATAAATTTAGAAAAGGTCCAGGAAAGGAAAGAAGATATTATCCGGCAGCTTGCTTCAGGCATGCAGTTCATGCTCAAAGGTATTGATGTTATAAAGGAAAATGCAAAGCTCCTGTCTACGCAAGAAATCCAAACCGGCTCCCAAAAGATTCAAACTAAGTTTATTCTTATTGCTACCGGCTCATCTTCCATAGAACTTCCTTTCCTTAAATTTGATAATAAGAAAATTATTTCTAGCGACACCCTTTTGAGCTTAAAAAAGGTGCCTGCCACACTTTTGATTATCGGGGGAGGAGTCATTGGTTGTGAATTCGCCAGTTTATTTTCCATACTAGGTTCTCAGGTAACTATTGTTGAAAAAATGCCCCAGCTCCTTCCAGGTGAGGATAAAGAAGTAGCCAGAAAGTTAGAGACGATTTTTAAGAAAAAAGGCATAAAAATCAATACCAATACGGATGCCTCTAGCGTCAACACGAATGATTTTGAGTTGGTGTTGGTTTCTGTGGGCAGGTCTCCCCGGACAGAAGGCCTGGATTTGGATAAGCTTGGGATAAAGACAGATAAGGGCAGGGTTGTGGTTGATGAGAATCTTTGCACGAATATCCCCAATATTTTTGCGGCCGGGGACTGCACAGGAATGAAAATGCTGGCGCACTTTGCCGCTTATCAGGGATGCATTTCCGCAAATAATATCATCCATCCCAACCTGCTTAAGAAAGTAGATGATGGCGCGGTTCCTAACTGCATTTTTACAGACCCAGAGATAGCCAGCGTGGGTATGAATGAAGAACAGGCGCGCGCAAAAAACATAGATATGCAAGTAAAAAAGTTTGATTTTTTGGGTTCTGGCATGGCGCGTATCCTGGACGAGACCGATGGGTTCATAAAAATTATTTCTGACAAAAAGAGCGATGAGGTTTTAGGCGCCTCCATCATCGGACCCAAAGCAACGGAATTAATCGCTATCCTGACCCTGGCTGTTTCAAATCATCTAAAGGCCTCTTGCCTCAGTAACACCATTTTTGCTCACCCCACGCTTTCCGAATCCATACACGAAGCCATAAAATAATCCATGTCCTTAAAAATTTTCGATTTGGGGCTGGTATCATTTATTAAGGCCTGGGATTTCCAGAAGGACGTCTTTCAAGCCGTAAAGCGCGCTGATTTTCCTTTTGGGATAGTACTCTGCCAGCATTATCCTGTCGTTACCATGGGAAGGAGTGGCCAAAAAAATAATATCCTCGCCGAAGAGGCGGTATTGCGCTCCAGGGGTATCGAGTTTTACGAAGTGGAGCGCGGCGGAGACGTTACCTATCACGGCCCAGGCCAGCTCACCGTTTATCCTATTTTTGATTTACATTATCTTAAAAAAGACATAAACTTGTTTTTAAGGAATTTAGAACAAGTCATCATAGATTTGCTGGGAGATTTTGTAATCAGGGGAAAAAAAATAAGGGGTTTGACCGGGGTCTGGATAGAAGAGGCAGGCAAGAACCAGAAAATCGCTTCCATCGGCATAGCCATCAAGAATTGGATAACCTTTCATGGCCTGACGCTGAATGTCAAAAAAAACGATTTGGAAAACTTCTCTTTGATCCGTCCGTGCGGCCTGGATATTAAAATGACATCCCTAGAGTCTTTATTAGGTAGAGATATAGATTTGGATGACATAAAACAAAGGTTAGTAGGTAAATTCAAGGAGGAGCTAAATGACCAAAGTCGTTTTGCCGGAGTTAGGCGAGGGGATTGAGAAGGCTACAGTATCTTACTGGTATTTTAAGGAGGGAGAGAAGGTTCAGGAAAAAAATGACCTGGTTGAGCTTACTACAGATAAAGCCACATTTAATCTGCCCTGTCCTGTCAGTGGAACTGTTTCCCAGATTCTCGTCCATGAAGGGGATACTGTAAATGTAGGAGAGGTTTTGGCCATCATAGAGGAAGGGTAAAATTCTGCGCCCAGTCTATTATGAAAGAAGAATTGTTAACTATTTTGATTTGCCCGAAGTGCAAAAACAACTTCCTCTCTTTGAAAAAAAATGAGGTCAGTCCACTTGAAATAATATCGGGTCAGATTATATGCGATCATTGTGGCGCTCGCTTCGGGATTTCAGAGGGCATCATTGATTTTCTTAGCGAACCAAATGAAAATGTATTGCGCGAAAGAAAAGCCATGGATGATGAAGAATACATAACTGACGAACGAGGCAATAAATATAAAATCACGGATGAGACAATACGGAAATTTCAGGACAAGTTTCTCGCTCTTCCAGAAGGGGACGGCTCCTCTTTTTTTAAAAGGGGAGGCAGTTTTCAGACTATTACTGAGGCCTCCAGTAGATTCTATTCCACGCTAGAAAGTTTGCGCCTTAAGGGTGAGGAAAAGATACTTGAACTCGGTGCTGCTTTTGGCTCTTTTTCCCATAAATTCGCTAAAAAAGGTTGCAGCGTTATAGCCTTAGATATATCCAACTACCTGAAAGTATCAAACCTTTTTATAAAGGATGCCTATTTTGACAGAATCTTTTCTGATATGCATAATATTCCCTTTAAGGACGGTTCCTTTGACATAGTTTTTGGCGCAGCTGTGCTTCATCATAGCAAGGACCTTGAAGCAGCTTTCAGAGAGATCCATCGGGTCCTAAAGAAAGGCGGCAAGTTAGTTTTAATCAATGAAGTGTCCAGGGGCGTCTTTGAGAGTATCCATCCAGTATTCGAAAAGATGCAAAGCAAAGGTTACGGCGATACCGCTTACACGCTCCCAGAATGGAGAAGAAGCGCACGGGAAGGAGGGTTCAAAAAGACACGATTAGAATTCTTGTCTTTGGCAGACGATTATATCACGCGGCACAAAAACAGGGATACGCCACTTAATTCTAAAATAAAATTAGCGTCGTTCTTTAAGAGGCATCGCAAGATAGAAAATATCCTGTTATTCATGGGGATTTGGCATAGATGGCTTTTCAGGCCAAAAAGCTGGAGGCTGACGGGTTATAAATAAGGGATTTTGGTCTGTATCATATGTTTCTTAGATATTAAGGACAAAGGAGTATGAAATGAATGCAAATGTTTCTGCCAATAAGCCCCTAAAAAGGCCATTTAAATATCCTGATAAAAACTATTTTATAAATACTGGTTTTTATTTTGCATTTAAACGAGCATTAAACTGGCGTAATCTTAAATGGCAACAGGTATTAAATAAAATTTTTATTAGCGAAAGAATTATAGAAATCCCTTTTGCAATAAAACACCTAAGCAGTTTACCATCAGGTTCGCAGGTCTTAGATTTAGGTTGCGTAGAAAGCCCAACACCTTTAATGGAAGCGGCTCTTGGTCTTAAGGTGACGGGTTACGACTTTCGGGAATATCCGTATATTCATCCAAATATAATGTTTAAACAAGGGGATATTTGCCATTTGCCATTTGCCGATAAAATCTTTGATGCTGTGGTATGTTTGTCAACTATTGAACATCTCGGGATAGGATTTTATGACGACCCGAAGAAAGTTGAAGAGGCGGATATGGTTGGGATGAAAGAAATCAACAGGGTGCTTAAAGACAAAGGAAGGCTTATTCTGTCAGCGCCTGTTGGCAGGAAACAGATGACCGGCCACCAGCGTATCTATGACATTGCTTCTTTCCAAAGATTATTCCAAAACTTTCTTGTTTTAGATCAGAAGTTTTTTATAAATACTCGCTCTTCGCAAGAATCTCCAAACTGCTGGCAAGAGGCCGAAGTTACTCAAATACAGAATATTGACGATACTAGCGGCGCTGCTGTAGCGGTTGGTACAGTAGCTGCAATCAAAGGCCCTTAAAATCGCAAATTAAATATACGAATCATGGTGATCACCCCCAAAAGAAAAGCAAAACTGGCTAAGGCATTAAGGTTAACACGGCTTCCCTATCTGCCTTTTGTCTTAAATATCGAACCAGGGAATATCTGCAATCTTAACTGTCCTTTGTGCCCGACGGGAAGCGGAGAGACAGATATGTCCAAAGGCCTCATGGAACTGGATTTTTTTAAGGAGGTGTTCGATCAGCTGGATAAATCGTTAATAAGCGTGAATATCTTCAGTTGGGGCGAACCATTGCTCAATAAGGACTTTATTAAGATGATAAAATACGCTAAGTCTCATAACCCGAACGTGAGAATTAGCACCAGCACCAATCTAAACGTAAAAAATGATGAGATGCTTAGGGACTTGGTTGCCTCAGGCATAGATGAAATAATCGTCTCTTGTGATGGGGCTTCTTACGAGACTTATTCCAAATACCGAAAAGGGGGTGATTTTGACTTGGTTATCGCCAATATGAAGACCCTTTCTAAAGCCAAGAGAGAGCAGAAAAAAGATACGGGTATCATTTGGAATTTTATCGTCTTCAAGCATAATGAACACGAAATAGAAAAAGCCAAAAATTCGGCTCATTCCATAGGAGTGGATTTTAGGGTGGGCCTGATGCGTACTTCTATGAAAGATGAAATACTGAAACCCCATAAAGAAACAATTATGAAAGATAAGGAATGGATACCTGATAACCCCGCATACAGCGCTTACGACAAAGAAAAGTGCATACCTAAGAAAAAAATGAAAACCTGTCATAAGCCATGGCGTGAGATAGCAATTAATTGGAATGGATTGGTGTTTCCCTGTTGTATCATATACGGGGATAAGTATAATCTTGGGAATGCAAAGAAGACCCCCATTAAAGAAATTTGGAACGGCCGGATGTACATAAAAGCAAGAAAAGATATTTTGAGTAAGAAAAACTCTCAGGAAACGATTTGCGCGATATGTAAGAGTCACGGTTACATGCATATGTAGAGAGAACAACAACTTAAGTTTTAATTAGATACAGCATTGGTTTTTTGTAAGTCTTATAAAGTAAATTTTAGTAAAACGAGGAGGTGGAATGTCGAGAAATAAAAGAATCATTATGGTTGTTTGTATGAATGCAATTGTTATATTATCTTTGTTTATCTTGCTTGAAGTTTGTTTCCGTTTATTCTGGCGGATGAAAGTACTAGAAGGGGAGATTTATCAGGCAAGCAAATGGAAAGTATTGCGTTATGAACTTAAGCCTAAGTTGGATACCATGTATCAGGGATACCACGTTATCACGAACTCATGCGGATTTAGGGGAAGGGAATATGCAATCCAGAAACCTGAGAATGTGTATCGTATTGTCTTTCTAGGTGATTCTGTTGGTTTTGGGAGGCATCTGGATGCAAGCGATACCTTAGCTGTGCTGATAGAGAACCTGCTCAAAAGAGAATGTCCCCAAAAAACTTTTGAAGTGCTGAATTTTGCCGTAGAGGGTTATAATACTCAACAGGAGTTGGAGGTTTTGAAAGAAAAGGCGCTATTGTTCAATCCTGATTTGGTCATCTTAGACTATTGTTTTAATGATCCCGAAGCACCTGAGTTTTATTTCAAAAAGAACTTTTTTATCCGGCATTCTCAATTTGCGAAATATATAGCTTATTGTATCAAAAAGCGTAAAGTTAAGGCGGAAAGAAAGAGAGTCGGTATCGAAAGCATTTCGGATGACTTTAAATATCTATACAAAGACTGTAGTGATTGCTGGCCAAATACCAAATCCGCCCTCTTAAAGATGGCCGATATAACTGCAGAAAGGAATATTCGGATGGTGCTGTTGATGAATCCGGAAATGTCCGAAGACGTCAAAGATTTCAGGGACGGATACCCCTATGGCTATATCAACGATATGCTAAAAGGCCTCTCTCATAAGAATATCATTGTTATCGATCCCATAGAAGAGTTTAGGGACAGGAATCTGAATAAAATAGACATGAATGTTGGTTCTTATCCGAATCGTAAGGCCAACGATATCATTGCTGAATATACGGTAAATAAACTCAGAGAGAACAAAATTATCTCCTGTCTTCAAGAGGCCGAGTAGATTTTGTTTTTCCAAGAAGAACGTTTTTAATGAATTCATCTAAATTGAAAAATTTACCTCTTGACACTAGAAACAATTCTAGTATAACTTATTGTTAACATTAAAGTAAATCAGATGCTATCTGCAAGGTGAAAAAATGAAAATACTTGACTTAGGGTGTAGCGACAATAAAGTTCCCGGCGCAATCGGTGTTGATATCCGTACCGATAAGAAAGCTGATGTGATTCACGATCTTAATGTCTTTCCGTACCCGTTTGAAACGGACAGCATTGACAAGGTCTACGCGAAGCACATTATAGAGCATTTAAGCAATCCCGGAAGTTTTATTAAGGAGATCTACCGCATCCTTAAGCGAGGAGGGGAGGCTTTGATAGAGACGCCGCATTTTTCAAATTATGTGGCTTACTCCGACCCGGGCCATAAAATACATTATTCTTATTTCACGTTCAGAAATCTGCTGCGTGACTGTAAGTTTTCATTGGTCAAGCAGGAAATAACCTTTTATAAGAGTTTCAGGTTTTTCGGCATCATGTTTTTAGCAAACAAGTATCCAGAACAGTATGAAAGGTTCTGGACTTATATATTCCCAGCCGAAAATCTCGTTGTAAAATTGAAGAAATAATTTTAGAACGCGCTAAAATGCAGTTTCGCCCCCAATACCGTTTCTAAATAATCCCCTGTAACATTAAGACTTACCGAAGAATTGTCCTCACCTGCACAATTTCTCTTGCCACTCTTTATCTTTGATTAGCGTAAATAACTGTTGACAAGTTTTAGTTTGTCTGGTATATACATGACTATCGTAAACATGTTAACAGGAGGATAAAATGGCAAAGGATAAAGAGATCATGACTGCTAAAGAAGTGGCTGAGTATCTCAACATCCACCCTCTCACTGTGCACAGGTATGCGCGCGAAGGCCGGATACCTGCTTTTAAAATCGGCACAGACTGGAGGTTTCACAAGAAGTATATTGAGAGGTGGATAAGAGAAAAATCTGTCTATAACAGCCAAGGCAAAGACCGCAGGAAGTCGGTTTTAGGCCAAGATTAATTTAATTATCATGAAAAAATATGCTTTTATAGTCAGTCCCATAAACACCCATCAGCTTAAAAAGCTTTGGCCAGCTTGCCGGTTCTTACCGTCCCTGCTTATCAACATCTTATCGAGAGCCCTGCCCCGCCTTAAGGTTCTACGGGTCAAGGATGTAAGGTCAAACCAGGGTAAAAATATCCAGGGTTTTCTCATCATTTCATCATTATTATCTCAGCAGCTGTCTTCATTATCGCGGGAGGAGTTAGTATTCGACAGGGTTATTTCCGCTGGGCACCTGGCAAAGGAGCTTGGTGCAAAGATCGCAGGACTAGATTGCTTTGCAGCCTTGGTTGCGGATAAAGGTTACGCTACCATCGTAAAGAGTTTAAAGATACCTGTTACCAGCGGCCATGCGCTTACTGCGTGGTCTGTTTTCGAAGGGGTGTACAGGATAGCCAAAGCCAGAAAGATAGACCTGAAGCATTCGCACATTGCCATTATCGGCGCGGCAAGCACTGCCATAGGCCTTGCTGCGAGAAAGTTATCCGATTACGTTGCCAAAGTCACATTGACAGACAAGGAAATAGCTAAAATGGTAAAGCTTAAGGACCTCATTCTGACCCACGCGGACATTGAGGTGGTTATTGAGAATGACGCAGGCCGGGCTGTCAAGGACGCGGATATCGTGATTAAGTCCAGTTGCCCGGAGGAATCTCCGGCAGATTTCAATTTACAGAATTTAAAAGCGGGTTGCATATTTTGCCATATACCTTCCTTTTACAATGGGTTTGAAAGGTCGAGATTGAGGGATGATATTGCATTTGCGCAGTTGGGCCTGATTAAACTGCCTTTCAAGCAGCATATAGGCATTTTTGCGGGTTTACCTCGAGGTACCATCTATGCTTCTCTGGCTGAAACTATGCTTTTGGCCTTGGAAGAGAAATTCGTAAATTATTCTCTGGGAGATTATATTAATCTGGACAAACTGGAGGAGATTGCGGATTTAGCCGTGCAGCACGGATTTGAGGTTTGGGTGCCTGAGGCGCCCGTATTATAAAATTGAAATTTAAAGATTTTACTCCGAGCCACGAGCTCCCAACACCGAACTAATTATGTGGTATTGGGTTTTAAGGGGGATAATGATACCTATTTCAAGGCTATTCTTCAAGTTCAAGGTAGAAGGGCTTGAGAATATTCCGAAAAAAACTAATTTTATCATTGTTTCTAACCATGTGAGTTTTCTTGACCCTTTGGTGATTATGACAGCTGTACCCAGAAAGATACACTGTATTGCTTTACGGAGCCTTTATAAGATATTTTGGATAAGGTGGTTTCTGTACATGGTAGAAGCCTTGCCCAGCGGCCGTATATCCAAGAAGGCGGTTCATATGTTAAACAGAAATAAGAACGTCGGTTTATTCCCGGAAGGAGGACTGAATCGCGAAGGAAAACTCGGAGAGTTTAGAAGAGGCGTAGCGCTTCTGGCATATAAGACTGGCAGGCCCCTTGTTCCCTGCGCTTGTTTTGGCACCTTTGAGTCGCTTCCTTCTGGAGCTAAATTCCCCAAGTTATTTAAACCTTTAAAGGTAAAGATCGGCAAGCCCATATATATTTTAAAAGAATTCGACGATGTCATTGATACTGTGTATCTACGTGAGGGAGTTATCAAGGTCAGAAATTCCATCAAGGAGATGTTGGATGCAGGATAGCGATTTGATAGAAATAAAAGTTTCCAGAGTCCTTCATGCGGAAAAATGGAAGATCATCCGCCTGCTTACGAGAGTTACAGAATTTCCCTCCTTTGTTCCTACTGTCAAAGAGGCGTCTATCGTTCGGAAAAACCATAATAAAATAACCACGCGATGGCATATCCAGGTTGACAGTGTTCCTATAAGATGGGTTGAAGAGGATACGCTTGACCTGAAACAGAA
>Ga0111184_1004_pt1 | contig 100048 bp, 102 predicted proteins | sample DeeMarSWOR324_28_FD_80241 | JGI IMG/M metagenome (GOLD analysis project Ga0111184, IMG submission 80241) | Omnitrophica WOR_2 bacterium SM23_72 | reverse complement strand
CCACACACCCTTGGGGTTCGATTACTATAAGCGGGAGAGGGGAATCGAACCCCCATATATAGCTTGGAAGGCTATTGTTCTACCACTGAACTACTCCCGCGAAATTTTCGTGGTATGCACTTTCGCTCACTGCTCGGCTTGTCGCCTCGCGGACGTTCGCTCAAGTGCCACCAGTTTTTTCCTCGTCGGACAAAACTGGTGGGCAGGAGAGGATTCGAACCTCTGAAGCACAGGTGCAGCAGATTTACAGTCTGCCCCCTTTGGCCACTTGGGTACCTGCCCATATTGTCAAATCCCAAATCCCAATTTCCAAATCCCAAATAATGTTCATTCAATTTTACAAAGCCGGCGAGAGGAATCGAACCCCCGACCCATCGCTCGCCAATACTCTTTCTCAAAAGCTCGCTCTCCATAGGGGCTCTGCCCCTATGGCGTCCCGACTTCGTCGGGACTGTCACCCCGAAAGCGTGGGGAAAATTTTTCCCCACACCCCTTTCGGGTCGTGTGTTCGTTTCAATAAGCCGGCGAGAGGAATCGAACCCCCGACCCGCTGTTTACAAAACAGCTGCTCTACCGACTGAGCTACGCCGGCGTCGTTCGCTATTCAGATAGAAAAATAACCGGAGGGGTTTGTGAGCGCACATTAGAAATTTTTTGGCACAGCGATTCAGATTAGAGTCTGCGAGGAATTACGCCGAACGAGAGGAAGCGGATTAGCGTTAGTGTCCATGACCGAAAGTGAGGCGTAAGCCGAAGCAGACGGCAAAAAATTTCAGTGCGCGAACAAAGCCCGCAGGTTATTTCTAATAGTTGCTATATGACTAAGAACATTTCTTGATTGCCTCAGGGATTTTATCAATGATATCCGAAGCTATCAAGGAAATTTGTGTTTTTTCTTTGGCAGCCAGGTCTCCTGCCAGACCATGCAGATACACCGCAGTCTTTGCCGCATCAAATGACCTCAGACCCTGACCTAAAAACGCGCCTATCATCCCGGTTAACACATCCCCTGAACCTGCGGTGGCCATTCCGGGATTCCCTGTTTTATTGGTATAAAAGTTACCCTGATCATCTGCCACGAGGGAATCATGCCCTTTTAGAACAAGAGTCACCTTATGGTCTCTGGCAAACTTCCTTGCAATTTCCCTTCTTCCAGACTGCACTTTCTTAATAGAGATTCCTAATAATCTGGACATTTCTCCTGGATGGGGAGTCAAGATTGTCGAGTGTTGTGCATCGCGCCTCGTACGTAAAATCCTTAAATGACCTACCAAGGCGTTAAGACCATCCGCATCAATGACCATGGGTCTGTTTATTTCTGAAATAACCTGACGTACTAAGCTCTGCGTGGATTTATTCCGGCTTAAACCAGGCCCCAGGACCAACACATCAATGGTTTTCGCAAAAACTTTTATCTTTTTATAGCCAGAGAGGCTTAATGTCCTTTCTTTCGTTTCGGGCAAAGGAAACGTCATTGCTTCCCTTGGCTTTATCTTTATAAAAACAGTATTGAGGCTCTCAGGAATCCCCAGGGTCACTAACCCTGCGCCTGAGCGCAAAGCCCCTAAACCGCATAGAACAGCGGCACCTGAAAATCGGGGGGAACCTGCCAGAACAAATACATGGCCGAAATCCCCTTTATGGGCATTTCGATTTCTTCGTGATAATAGCATTGGCAACCGCATAATTCTTTACATGAGAAATCGACACGTGGACCTCTACACCTCTTCCTCTTCCATTTAAAATCCTGCAGCAAGGCCGGCCCATTTTGTCGTTAAGGATCTGGACATCCTTCCAATTCAATTTCTCATCTCCCAGGGCCTTAAACACCGCTTCTTTTGCCGCGAACCTGCCTGCCAGATGCTGATAAAGACTGCCCCTCTCTTTTGAACGCTCCAGCTCATCTTCCGTGAAGACGCGCTTTAAAAAACCATCTCCCCATTTTTCTATGGCCTCACGCAAACGCCTGACCTCGGTTATATCAACACCTGTGCCAACAATCATCCCTTCGCTTCCCCCATCAACTTCTTCATCTCTTTGACGGCTGCAGACAATCCGACCATGACCGCGCGGCAAATGATGGAGTATCCGATATTAAGTTCTTCAATTTCCTTGATTCCGGCGATCCTTGAGACATTATGATAATTCAAGCCATGGCCAGCATTTACCGTAAGGCGCGCTCCTTTAGCATACCTGGTTGCCGTCAGGATCTCTTTGAAATATTTATTTTCCTCAACTCTGCCTTTAGCATCCGCATAGCGGCCAGTGTGTAACTCAATCATCTTTACGCCTGACTTCCTGGCTGCGTCAATCTGCCGTTTTTCCGGATCGATAAACAGGCTGACGACAATACCCTGCTCCTCCAGTTTATTCCTGACCTGCTTTATTTTCTTAAGATTGGCACAAACATCCAAACCGCCCTCTGTGGTCAACTCGCGCCTTCTCTCAGGCACAAGGGTTGCCTGGTCTGGTTTCAATTTACAGGCAAAAGCAACGATCTCATGAGCAACAGACATCTCTAAGTTCAATCTCGTTCTGACTGTTTTTTTGAGAAGCAGGAGATCCAATTCCCTGATATGCCGCCTGTCTTCCCTTAAATGGGCAACAATACTGTCAGCACCGCTGGCCTCGCAGACAATAGCCGCAAGTACGGGTTCTGGGTCATTGCCCTTACGTACCTCTCTCAAAGTTGCTACATGATCGATATTGACCCCTAATTTCATCCTTCTTAAAATTCCTTTAATTACAGGTAACGGCGTCGTAAATTTTCAGGGCTTGATGCACCTCTTTTACATCGTGTACCCTAAGGATTTTAGCGCCGTTGTGCGCAGCCAAAACACAGCTAGATATAGTGCCGGACAATCTCTCCTGAGGCTCCACATTGAGTATCTTACCGATAAAAGATTTTCTGGAAGGCCCTACCAAAAGCGGCCTGCCTAATACCTTGAACTCCTCAAGAGAATTCAAAAGTTTTAGATTATGCTCAGGCGTCTTACCGAATCCAAGACCTGGATCAATGACTATTTTTTCTCTGCTTATTCCCGCATCAATCGAGCGTCGTATCGCCTGGCTCAAAAAACGGATGATTTCTTCTATCAGCGAAACATAATGAGGATCCCTCTGCATGGTGCGGGGTGTTCCTTTCATATGCATGATAACCACTCCTGCCTCGTATTCTTTAACGACCTTGATCATTTGAGGATCCTTAAGACCCGTAATATCATTGACCATCACCGCTCCGACATCTAAGGCGCGCTTGGCGACTTCGGGCTTATAAGTGTCAATGGAGATAGGCACACGAATTCTCTTGGCCAATACTTTTATAACGGGAAGTGTGCGGGATATTTCCTCTTTAACAGAAATCTTTCTGGCTTGCGGCCGGGTGGATTCACCTCCAATATCAATCATATCCGCACCGTCCTCTATCATACGCTCTACGATTTTTAAAACTTCACTGCGAACTCCGAACTCCGAACTCCGAACTTTTTGATATAACCCATCTCCACTAAAAGAATCCGGCGTAAGATTAACAATCCCCATGATATGGGTCTTCGTTCCCAGATTCAGTTTGAACCTTCCGCAGGCCAGTGCGAATCTTTCCATCTGGTAATTCCTCAACGTAACAGATAACTCCTGGGCAACCTTGCCTAATCCAAAGGGCTGCTTTTGAAGTTTTTGATTCAAACGCTCAAGCTGCGAAAGGTTACCCATCATGAGACAATCCGTGCTTGTAACGTGGCCTGTCAGAGCATCCCTGGCCACAGCCACATCCCCACCCAGGGAAAGCATCTCCTGTTTTAATATGTTGGCGGTGATATTGGAAACGTTGTTGATCTGTAGAAGATAGTGGCGGGCCTTTGGCAACATGATCTCGATGCCATAGGGATCGACTTTAATCTTACGCATCTCTTCTTTAATGGACCCCTCATCTGATAATCGAAGTATCCGAATCATCCTGTTTTGATGAAGGCCTAGGCGACATCTGACTTTTGTATGCCCAGCAGCCTCTTGACTTCCTCTCCGTCCATGATTTCTTTTTCTAAAAGCACACTTGAGAGCGTCTTGAGCTTTTCTAAATTTTGCTGTAATAAGTTTTTGGCTTTGAGGTACGCCTCATCTACAATCTTTTTAACCTCCTCATCGATGAGGCGGGCTGTTTCTTCGCTGTAATTCTTTTCCTCCATGATGTCGCGGCCCAAGAATACAAGACCTTCTCTCCTGCCTAAAGTCAAATTTCCTAACTTTTCCGACATGCCGAACTGGGTCACCATACGCCTGGCCATAGCCGTGGCAGCCTCCAGGTCGTTCTGGGCACCTGTGGTAACCTCGCTTAAGTTCAACTCTTCGCTTGCCCGGCCTCCCAGCATCATGGCGATCTCTGCAATAAGCTCTTTCTTGGTCCAGTAATGCCTGTCTTCAAGGGGCGGGGTGAATGTGTAACCGCCGGCTAAACCTCTGGGGATAATAGAAACCTTCTTTAAAGGATTAACATGCGGTAGGAGCAAAGAAAGCAGTGCGTGGCCTGACTCATGAAGCGAGGTGATTTCCTTCTCCTTCTTAGACATGATGTGGCTTCTCTTCTCAGGCCCCATGAGCACTCTTTCCACGGACTTCTCAAAGTCGATTGTCTCCACGAACTCCTTGCTGTTTCTGGCAGCAAGAAGCGCAGCTTCATTGCAAAGATTGGCCAGGTCTGCGCCCGAAAAACCAGGAGTCTGAGAAGCTATGGATTTTAAATCAACAGTAGGCGCCAGTTTGATCTTACGGGTATGCACTTTAAGGATTTCTTCCCGTCCCTTGATATCAGGGAAATTCACGATAATATGCCTATCAAACCTTCCGGGCCTCAAAAGCGCCGGGTCCAGGGTGTCTGGCCTGTTGGTGGCCGCAATGAGTATCAAACCCTGCAACGTATCAAATCCGTCCATTTCTACGAGAAGGGCATTAAGGGTCTGCTCGCGTTCATCATGACCTCCACCGATACCGGAAAAACGCAGGCGTCCCACAGCATCGATTTCGTCAATAAAAATAATAGCGCCTTTGGCAGATGTCTTAGCTGCGCGGCGGCCCTGTTCGAACAAGTCTCTGACGCGGCTGGCTCCCACACCAACAAACATCTCCACAAAATCAGAACCCGAAATGCTAAAAAATGGAACACCCGCTTCTCCGGCTACAGCACGGGCAATCAATGTCTTTCCGCAACCCGGTGGCCCGACTAAGAGGACACCCTTGGGAATCTTTCCGCCCAATCTTTGAAACCTCTTAGGATCCTTCAAAAACTCAATCACCTCTTTTAATTCCTCTTTGGCCTCATCCACTCCGGCTACGTCTTTGAAAGTTGTTTTTTCCATCTCGCTGTGTATTTTGGGCCGCACCTTGCCGAAAGCCATAATCCTGTTTCCCAACTGTTCCCCCCGGTTAGCCATCCAAAGCCAGAAGAGGATCAATAAGAAGACTCCACTTAGCTGAACGAATAAATTTCCCCAAATAGAGGGTGGTTTGATTGCGAAGTCCTTAAGGTTCTGACGCAGCAGGTTGAGTAACTCAGGGTCATCCTGAGGGATAAACACGAAGAATCTGGACCTATCCCTTAATTCCCCTTCCAGCTTAAGCCCTCCCTCTGTCTTGGTGACCCAATGAATGTTACTGGGGTTGTCTTTGAGCATCCTGTAAAACTCGCTGTAGGTCAACTCCTTCGGAATACCAGTGATAGGTATACTGAACAAATTGATTAATAAGAGTAACGCAAAGAATGCCAGCAGCCATCCAAAGGGAAAACGCTGAAATACATTCTTCTTCTTCATCCTAGTATACTTATGTTCAGCCATTTTTCCATCCTTCCTTTAGAACAATTATTATATATCTAACTACTTGCAAAATCAAGAAGTTATTGTGATTTGTTTGGAATCTTGGATTTATTTTCTTAAAAATTGCAGGTAAGTTTTTCTCTTGATAACCGATATACCCTTGGGTAGGTCTACCATCGAATTCACGGGGCGACTGAGGATGAGGTCTTCCAACTCCTGGATGTGCTTGAAGGTAAGCTGGCGTAAATCACCCTGGAGATGGCAGACCATAAGTCTTAAAACTAGCCGTTCTAAACTTGGATGCAGACCTGAAAGCTTCTTTAAGTCTATTTTTAGCTTGCCGATCCTCGCCCTTTTTAAGGCCTTTTGAGCAAGTTGACTTAAAAAATCGTAGTCTTGGCCACAGGTCTTGGCCATATAGCATAAGACAGCCTTAATGTTCGTGTTGAATTCTTTTTCCAGGTAAGGCAACAGGTGCTTCCTAATCTTGTTCCTGAAGTGAACGTCTTGCCGGTTAGTCGGATCTTGGCAGGCCCGTACGCCTTTACGCCTTAAAAATGCCTCAATCTCCCTGCGCCTCACTTCAATCAATGGTCGGATAATCTGAAAACCGCAGACTTCTCTTTTCGGTAAGATTCCCCTTAAACCGGAAAGGCCTGTGCCTCGCAAAATCCGCATCATCACTGTTTCAGCCTGGTCATCCAGGTTGTGGCCGAGGGCGATCTTTTTGGCTTTCAAGTCCTTGGCAATCTGAAACAAGAATCTGAAACGTACATTCCTGGCTGCCTCCTCTAGAGAACCTTTCCAGGCAACTTCCCTGACATTACTTTGCGAACAATACAAAGGAAGTTTAACTTTCCTGCATAATTTTTCCACATGCGCTTTGTCCTTATAAGAATCTTTTCTTAACATATGGTCAAGATGCGCAACGTAAAGAGAAAGCCTTAATTCCTTCTTAAGGTTGTTTAAAATATACAGGAGCGCCAGGGAATCCGGACCTCCTGAAACTCCCACAACAATCTTATCGCCCTTTTGGATCAGATAATGCCTCTTGATGGTGTTGCGCACCTTCTCTAATATCATTTTAATTTTTGACCCACAGTATAAGGGGCCAGACCCTTTCTCTCTGTTTTTAAGCGATCTGACCCCGCTTCTGTTTTTCTCTTACTTTTTATCTGTCAGGACGAGCCACAAGGCATGAATAATTCCCGGAAAAACAAACAACAGGCAAAGGACAATGTTAATCCAGAAATGGGCTTTCAATCCGACTTGCATAAAAGCTGCAACGGGAGGCAAAAGAATGGCTAAAATGATTTTTACAATTTTCATATTCCTCCTCCTCCTTTCCAATTAATAAGAAATATTATTTTATGCGCACGGTCTCGGGACTAGTCAGATCTCTTTCTTGCGTTTCTGGCTCGGCTTCCTTTTTTTGAGTCTCATACAATTTGTCCAGCGCATCCTGAGCGGTTTCTTTCGGACTGCCGTAAATCTTAACCTTGTCTTTGTCTTTAACAACGAAAAAACACCCAGCAAGCAAAAATATAGATAAAAAAATCACGACTGCTTTCATGGTTCCTCCTCTGGCAACTCTTGGCTATCAGATTATCTGGTGGCGGCGACTGGATTTAAACCAGTGACATATCGGGTATGAGCCGACTACTCTATCAGGCTGAGTTACGCCGCCAATTATTTTTCTTTCTTCCCCTCCTCAACCAGCGAACGCACAAGCTGACGTATGGAGTTTTTGTCATGCTCGATGATTTCGGTAAATTTGATTCCCGTATCATAAAGGTGGGGGGTGACGCCCTGAGGTCTCATCTCGTTAGCCCAAACAACCTCTCCTTTGCAATTGATGCGAGCTTCATTCTTTGATAAAAATAAATCCAGGTCCACCGTTGTAGTGACGTTTAGCTTATGCGCCAGAATCACTCTTATGCCACCCTCCCCTATATTTTCCGTATGTGATTCAAGTACCAAGGGCCTCTCTCCATAAACCGTAGATATCTTACAAATAATGTCTGCGCGAGGAAATTTCCTCTTTTCTATGACCATTTGTGCTCTCCCTTATATAGACCCCATGCCATCCTTAAGAAACAGGACCTTTAATCCTGCGATCACTTCGCCTGTAACTTCAATTCCCTGATTTTTTTCTCAAGTAGCTCCATCTCGATTTTTAAATATTCCAGACGGCGCTGATAATTATCGATAGTGTCTTTAACCGTCGGGAAGTTCTTAAAGATCTCTTTTTCAATCAGGCGCCTGACAGAACGCTTGATGCGATAGATAAACCAGATAAAAAGCAAAGCTATGACACTCGCCAAGAGCGTTTGATTGATGGCATCGGTCATTTTTATCCTCCTTTACTTCCCTATAATCTCCTCGACCTTTGTCAATAATTCCAAAAATGTCGACGGCTTAGGAAGATACCCGCAGGCCCCCAATTGGCTGTAACGCTGCGTGAGACCTTGCGGATCAAGTTCCTTGGCTGTCAGAAACAAGACGGGGATATCCCGGGTAGTCTTGTCCTGTTTCAAATTTTCACAAGTCTGATAACCATCCATCTGGGGCATGGCGATATCCAGTAAGACGAGGTCTACTTTCTGAGCTTGACATATACGAATAGCTTCCTTGCCTGTGGAAGCCGTCACCACTTCATATTGTTTCTGCTTGAGTCTCTTTTTCAATATTTCTCTTAGCTCTTCTTCATCATCCACGACTAATATCTTTTTCATGCCTCATCTCTCGTTAAAGTTAAAATAGCTTTCTGATAAAAAGCACGTATCCGACGGCAAGGGCATTCAGAGAGGCCAACAGCACGACTCCCGAGGCGATGTCTTTGACAAGCTTGATCCGAACGTGATATTTCGCCGTCAGCATGTTCATCAGCATCTCAATGGCCGTATTGAACATCTCAGCCATAAAAACCAAGGTGATCGTGAGGAATAAGGTAATGAGTTCCGTTGCCTTTAAACGAAAATGGTATCCTAAAAGCCCGGCCGTAATTCCCAGCATAAAGATGATACGCATGTTCCGATGATACAAAAACAGATACAGGATCCCCTTAAAGGCAAAACCGAAACTTTCTCTTAGGCCGTGAAGCTTAAAAATATGGCGAAGGATTCTATTGCGTCGCATGCGTCTATTTCTTGCGGTAAGCGTCTAAATAAGAATCACAATAAATGTGTCTATTTAAAATCAGCTCAGCACTAATCAAGGCATCCATCAGGTCTTTGTCCAACGGGTCCAGTATAGCTGCATCTAGGCCAAAGGCAGAAGCCATGACCAAAAATGTGCGGTTGATTAAACTGCGCACCGTCGTTCCTTGCGATACGTTGCTTAATCCCACAATGGTCTTAGGGGAAGGCTTAGATATAATCTTAAACTCGCGGATCGATTCAAGTATGTCCGTCATCTGCGCCTGGGCCACATTAATAGGCAGCACGATTGGGTCCAGATAAAGGTCCGAAATAGCAAAACCTTTCTCTTCGCAAGTGGCTACAATCGTAGCCGCAAGCTCGAGCCTCTGGTCTTTGTTATGCGGAATGCCTTTTGAACTTATGGTTAAACCGATCAATCCGGTCTTATACTGTTGGGCGAGATTTATCAAGGCATCCAACTTCTCAGGGTCAGCTGTCGTGGAATTGATGATGACCTTATTCTTTGCGACTTTGAGCCCTGCCTCGATGACCTGCGGCTTACTGGAATCCAAAGCCAGAGGTTTATCCGTTACCTCTTGGATGGTCTCGACCAACCAGGGCATATCGGCCATCGGTTGTTTTGAGGCCGGGCCACAATTCACATCCAGAACATCCGCTCCCATGTTCAGTTGGTCCAGGGCGCGCTGCTGAATAACGGATTTATTCTTTTCGTTAATGGCCTTGCCGATATCCTGATACATCCCGTTAATTAATTCACCGATAATTAACATGTCATCTCCTTAAATCCAAATGTCAAAATCCAAATAATACCAATCAAATCCCAATCTCAAAATCCAAAACAAAATTTGGATTTGGGATTTTGCCTGCCTGCCGACAGGCAGGGATTTAATTTTGGATTTCGTAGTATTTGGATTTTGGATTTCTCATTTTTGTAGCATCAGCTCATCAATGTATTGCCCCACCTTTTCAATTGCCTTAGGGTGCCGCATCACCAGAAGGTCAGCACCCGATTGAATGAGAGCTGTGGCTGTGATAATCTCCCACATGATGCCGCGTTCGGATTCTGGCCCCCAAAGAGGAAACTCAGCAGCGCTCGCTTTAGCTTCTTTGGCGCGCCAGGCCTCCTGGCCTACCAGACAGATAAAAGGAGAGGCAACGGTCTTATCGCCGGAAAGAGCTGCCAGCCGTGCCCGCTCCATAATCGAATAGGCATATTCCAGTCCATAACCCAAGGCACCAATCGTCGGATTGATAACAATACGCTCAAAGGGCAAACCGATATCCGAAATGAGGATGTTGAGCTGTTTGGCGATATTGATGTCAATGGGTGACTCTGCAATGATATTGTGCCCATCCGCAAGTACCGCAGCTGCCAAAGTCTTATAATTGTCCTGAACGGCACTGCCCACCAGACATCGCTCTCCCCGCGCTGCCAGGCAACAGGCCGGCAAAATCAGATTATCCTGGCTGTCATCACCGCATCCCATGATGACCAGTGGCACATCAATGCTTTTGAGTAATTGGCTGATAAATTTTGCTTCTGCCTCGGCATCTTTATGGCCGAGATCCGGATGAGCCCCCATGAGTTTAACGCATAGGATTTCGGCTTTATAATCCTGTACGCACATCTGGGCCCAGTCCAGCGGGTCAGACGCAACTTTTGCATAAACGCTGTTCAGTTCCCCAGGCCAGTCTACAGGTGGAATATCCCAAATTTCAAAAGCAATGCGCGGCTTAAAAGGAAAAGTGCCCTCTTCAAACAGAAAAGGCAGGGTACCCATCCCGCCGATCTGAAGGGTCCTAGAACGCGTCCCTCCTTCTTCCTTAGTAGCGCCAATGGTCACAACCGATACCTCACCAGACCATTTTTCTAAAGTCAGCAGTTCTGCCATATCTTATCTTTAAATTTGCGAAAGGCTACCAAACTCTTTGCTCCCTCCTTTAGATCCATGATTGAGTGGCCGTTAAGGCTTAAGCCTTCAATCTGGTCATCCACAGGAAGTGCGCCGATAAGATCCAAACCCAAATCCTTTATTTTTTCTTCGGTCAAAACTTCACCCGTACGGTTTAAAATCAAGAGGTTTTTTTTCGTCTGGATTTTTAACTCCCTCACCAGCCCCATAATTCTCTGAGCTGCCTTTAAGCCTACGGGGGTCTGATCCGCTACCACTAAAAGGGTATCCGCAAAGCGCGTTGTCCTGCGGGAGAGATGCTCTAGACCTGCCTCATTATCAATGACGACGAAGTCGTATTCCTTGATGAGCTTAGACATAATATTCCTCAAGACATTATTCACATAACAATAGCAGCCTGGGCCTTCTGGCCTGCCCATCGTCAAAATATCAAATCCATTCCCCTCAGAAATAGCCGTATGGATCTCGTATTCGATAAACGCATCTTTAGAAATACCAGCAGGGATTTTTTCAGGATGGCTTGAAATATCATCCAGGATCTGCCCGATCGTCTGATGAATTGGCAGCCCTAACGCCTCATTAAAGTTGCTATTCGGGTCGGCATCAACTGCCAATATGCTACCCTGCTTATTCTCTTTTAATGTCCTCACGATCAAAGCGGCTATCGTCGTCTTACCCGTACCCCCTTTTCCTGCTAAAGCTATAACGTAGCTCACTTTGAACGCAACCTTTCCAAATCCCAATTTCCAAATCCCAAATCCCAAATAAATCCCAATTTCCAAATCCCAATCTCAGAAACTCGTATGTTTGAAATTTCGGTAATTAGAATTTGGTGCTTATTTGGAATTTGGTGCTTGTAATTTGGAATTTTCCGAATCATTTATCTTCCTTGCTTTACGACGCTGGGAAATTTCTTCAGGTCCGTATGGGGAAAAAACAAGGCAGCCATGTATTCGTCCATATACCCAGGATCAACGGACAATTCAAAATAGGTGGTCTTGCGAGCAATGTCATTTGCCGTCTTTGTCGCGTCATACGACAAAAGTATCTGCCGGGAGCCAGCCAGGGAAGTATTTCCGATAAAGGAGATCCTTGACCTTTCCAGGTCAGGTAGCAGTCCGATACCTATAGAGTGATCTATATCCAAATAGGTTCCGAATCCGCCAGCGATCCATAATTTTTTTATTTGAGAAAAGTCGATATCCATATGCCTGATCAAAGTTGCGGTTGCCGAATAGATGGCAGCTTTAGCACGTTTTAAATTCTCAATATCGGCTTCCGTAACCACGATATCTACCCCTGAATCCGTCTCGATCTTGAAGGCCACGACAAATTCTCTTCCCGCATCCGTCTCTCTTAGACGAGGGGAATCTTTCTCAATAAATTTTCCGCTCTTATCAATCAAACCCACGCGCAATAACTCTGCCAGGATGTCGATGTAGCCCGAACCGCATATCCCGCGCGGCTTGGCTTGGCCGATCGTTTCGTAATGCACCTTTTGCCCCAAAGACTCAATTCTAAATTTTTGTATGGCTCCTTTGCTTGCGCGCATACCGCAGGCAACACCACTGCCTTCAAAGGCCGGCCCTGCAGAGGCGGCACATGCGACCAGAAAATCACGGTTGCCTAAAACAATCTCACCGTTTGTTCCGATGTCTATCAGAATGGATAAGTCTTCGCTCTTGTACAAACCGCTGGATAAAACACCTGCCGTCGTATCCCCTCCCACATAACTGGAAACGCCTGGCACGCAAGAGAGCAGCCCCCGGGGATTGATCTTGAGGCCTGCCTCAGCCGCACGGATTGTAGGCACAAAATTGGCTGTGGGAACGTAAGGTTCTCTTCTGATATGCGTCGGGTCAACGCGCAGCAACAGGTGAATCATCGTCGTATTCCCGGCGCAGACAACGCTGTTGACATCATTCAAATCAACGCGATTTTCCTGAATGAGCTCCCGAATCATCTGATTCATGCTATCGATAAGAGCATGGTGCAGTTTCTCTAAGCCGTCCTGCTCCCGGGCATAGATGATCCGGGTGATGACATCGCTTCCAAAACTCGACTGCCTGTTGTAAGTTGCCCGGGTGCCTAAAACCTTTCGGCTGTTTAAGTCTATCAACTGAACGCTGATGGTTGTCGTGCCAATGTCAAAACAGGCACCGAAATTCTCTCTCGACGTATCCCCTGCTTCAATCAGCACGATCTCGGTTGTGCCATTTCTCTTACCGAGGGTCACGGTGACCTTCCAATCCGAAGACCTGAGCAACTCTCCTAAACGCCGGATATTTGCCAGACCCGTCTGCATAATGGGGATATCCTGGATACGGCGTATCTGACGGTACAAGCGCTCCAGGTCGCTGATTTTATCATCCAGTGTCGGCTCATCCAACTCCAGGTATAATTTTGTAGAAAGAGGTGCATATGTAAAAATATCCTCTCTTTCCGAAACATCATGCGCCTCCACTGCTTCTGCTTCTGAATATAGACCTTTGAGGCGCAGTTCCAGTTCTTCTGAGGTCAGCTTTTCGAAGTCCAGGCGCGATTCCTGGGGGATCTCGACCTCCAGGTCTCCTTGCACTGTTGTCAGACACGCCAGATACAGTCCCTTACGCCTTTCTTCCAAGCTGATCCTTCCGGTGGGCTGGGTACTGACTTCTCCCTTCTTGATAATCACCTTGCATCGGCCGCAGACACCGTCGCCTCCGCAGCTGGAATTGATAAAAATACCGGCAGAAATGGCTGCCGAAAGTACAGTTTTGCCTCTAGGGACTTCTACGGTTTTCTGGTCTGGATAAAATGTGACTTTGAAATTTTCCATTCACCGCCTCTTAAAAATGAAGGTTTTTCAAGAAAGAGGGTATGCCGGAGGCCTCTTTCGGCCCAACGATAACTTTCCATCCGGATTGCTCTTCCAGATCACCGCTCATCACAGCAACATATCCTGGAATGACAAGAGATTGATGTGAAACTGAATCTTTAATACCGCAATTGGCTAAGGAAGCGGATATCTTTTCAGGGGTAAGCTTTTCCGCAGCCCAGGCCGTTAAGACAGACATACCTTCTGTATCGATAGTGACAATGTATGCAGGGACCTTGCTGGCTTCTACCTCCCCTAAGACCGTATAGTACGTAAGCGAGAAATTAGTGGTCACAAGCACAGGGGCCTGGGGACTAACCACACCAATCGGATAAAGCTTGGGTTCAATCTGCAGAGGCTTCTGCGGATCCGTATAAATATTTTGCCTTAACGTCAGAAGCGATAAAACCTGCCAAGTCTCAAGCCCATCCATCAGGATAATACCTGCATATTTTGCAATGTACGTGGCTGCTTCCTGAGCCTCTTCAAAAGGGTCCTGCTTTTGGGTTATAGCCAAAACCGGATACCCGAGGCTACGATTGGACGATTTCAGGGATTGCCTGCGTATCTGCGTCAGATCCCAGATCTTTTCAGAAATAGGTTTGAGACCTGTATCCAGGATCAAATCTTGGATACCTTCTCTGGTTAATGCCTTTGTCAGTTCGCCTAAATCCTGGAGGTTGTTAGCCTCAGCGACGAGCGGCACTTTATACTCTTTGGCTAATGCCGCAAACTCCGCCAGATTCTCCTTTGTAGCACGATAAACCAGCGGCTTTTTTGCGGCAACAATTCCTAAAGATTTCTTTAAGGACTCAGCATCGCGGCACATCAACGTTAAGGCTAAGGACGTATTTTTGGATACCAGGTCCACGGCCTGTGCAAACCTGTCAGCGCCCTGACACTGCCGCACGGCAATCAGGTTGACCGTCAGTTCCTGACCCACGCGCTCAAACTTCAATTTATGGATTTTAGCCACTCTTTCTTTTATCTGATTGTCCGAAAGGGAATCATCTACGATAAATCCAATACCGCAGGGGCGATGGAATTTTTCTTCATGCCTGAACATAACTGTCTCATTACCTATTTCAAACCTGCCCTCCTGAGTGCCGACGGAAATCAGTTTAATGGGCGCCTGACTAGAGGCCTCCAGCACTTTTTTTGCCTCTTCGCTCAGGTATGGGCACTTATCAATGGTAACGGCTTTTTTGGCCAATTGCATGGCAAAGGCCAGGCACGTGGCAAACCCGCATTCACGGCAATTGGTCTTGGGTAATAACTTGTAGATATCCAGTCCTGATAAGGCCATAGAAAATCCTATTCGTTAATCGTTAAAAAAAGACCTGCTGTCTTGGTACGATATAATCCCTTTGCCAATGATTCGCAATCGCGGTGTGTCTTGGCCCTCGTCAATCTCTTAACCAAATCTTCCCTAAGCTCAAGACATACCCTTTTCCTCTTAAGAATGTCTGTAAATTCCATCCTGATCTTGGAGCCGTTGCATTTGGCGATATTCCCTTTTCCAAAGGTGGCACCAGTCGACAATTGCAGGCCATCCACCAGGCAGGATTTGGGTTTCTTGTGAGCGCCCCATACCTTGACGTTTATCCCGAAATATTTTTTGCACCTTAGTCTCTTTAATGCCCATTCTCCTGCCCGTATCCCCAGTATCAGATAAGGACCCAGATGCCCATGAAACCTTACCCCCTCTCTTAAACTTATCCTTTTATTTTTCATCCTTATTAATCAAGGCTGCCAGATATCCTGCCCCAAATCCATTATCGATATTGACTACGGCAATCCCAGGAGAACAACTGTTGAGCATGGTCAATAACGCGGATAGGCCACCGAAGCTTGCGCCATATCCGCAACTGGTGGGAACAGCAACCACAGGGCATGCGACAAGGCCGCTGACCAGGCTTGCCAGAGCACCCTCCATCCCTGCCACGACAACTATGACCTTGGCCTTTTGGATAACGTCCATATGGCTCATCAGACGATGCACTCCGGCAACACCCACATCATAGATTCTTTCGACGGCCTGACCTAAAACTTCTAAGGTAACACTTGCCTCTTCAGCGACACTGAGGTCTGAGGTGCCAGCTGATATCACCACGACTTTATCCCTGGTTGAGAGATTCTTCTTTTTCTGCCGCAAAAACCCAAGCCTTGCCAAAGGGTTATACTTGAGGCCAGGGATATATTTTTTAAGATACACATAGGCGTGTTTATCTAAACGCGTCAAAAGCAGACCCTGCTTGTTACGTATAAATTCACGGGAGATCTTTAAAAGATGAACCCTTGTCTTACCAGGACAGTAGATAACTTCGGCGATACCCCTTCTTCTCTGTCTATCGGTATCGATCTTGGCAAAGCCCAGATCGCAAAAGGATGGCCCTGGCTCCATGACTCGTCTACCCTCGTAAAATAATCACCAGGAGCAAAAAGATAAGCACTGCGGACAAAATATAGAAATCATTAAAATAAAAAAAGTCCCTGATCCTGTCGCTCACAGGATATTTCTCTTTAAGCTTTTTTAAAATGTGCGATTTAAGAGATTTCCTGTATTCCTGAATCTGGTCACTCCTGAACCTCAAATAAACTCCCCCGACCTTGTAAGCGGGGATGGTGCCATTCTCTGCCATATCGATGACCTCTTTTTCTGAGACACTCAGGAGGATAGAGACCTCTCTTACGGTCAACAGTTTTTCTTCGCTCATGTTTTATAAAAGATTGTTTATTTCTGAATCTTTCCGGAAGCCACCCACGTATCAATAGCTTTTCTCTCGAATTTCCAATCGCCGCCTTCCTTATGGCCCGGCATCTTTCCGGAATTGGCCCATTCCATTACGGAATTCAGATCCACTTCCAGATAACGCGCCAGTTCTTCGGCATTGAGAAAATCGTGCAGCATCGTACATTTGCCTTCAAAGATAGCCCCTTCCGCCACATTCAGTTTTGCCGGAAAAATATCTCCGTCGACAATAGCCGTGGGTAAGAGCGTCAGGCGCTCCTTGGCTGTAATCCGGCCCCTGACCCTGCCACCGATAATGATGTTATCCCCGATGATCTCAGCGATAACCGTTGCGGTCGAACCGATCGTCAAATTGCCCCTCGTTTGCAGGTCTCCCTCAAATCGGCCATTGATGCGCAGATTCACCGGGTCCTTAAAAATCATAGTGCCTTGCATAGCCGCATCCACATCCAGGATTTTATCCATGCCTCTTTCCTCTGTTTGCTTTTTAAAAGCCATGCTCCACCTCCTTAGTGCTTAACCTTTCGCCTGTTTTACTCATTTCTTAGGCAACATATCTTCTATATATCGTAAAAGGAAAAGGACGATTAAGGCCAAGACTGTGGCATAAAAAGCAGCATTATAAAAACCTATTCCCACGGCCAGGCCGATGCCCGCAACGATCCAAAGGCTCGCTGCTGTCGTCAGCCCCTTAACCTCCTGTCTCTCTCTGATAATGGTTCCTGCTCCCAGGAAACCTATGCCCGTGATTACACCGGCAGCGATACGGGCCGGATCCAACGGCACAATGTCTTTATATATATCAAAAACATACAGAGATGTCAACATGATAAGACAAGAACCCAAGGCAACAAGGATATGCGTACGCAAACCTGCAGTACGCCGATGGACCTGCCTCTCAAAACCAATCAAACCGCTTAAAACCGTAGCCAATGTTAATCGAATAATGATCTGGTTATCCGGAATCATAAACCCCTCCTTTTACATTAAATCCACCTGGGCCGTGAGGTTTAGCTTATCCCTGAGTCCTTTTTTAAATAACGGGTATGCCAAACCTGCCACCATGCTGGCATTGTCCGTGCACAGTTGGGGTCGAGGAAAATAACAATCCAGGCCTTGCAGACGGATGGCATCCATGAATTTAACTCTCAGCCGATGGTTAGCCGCCACGCCTCCGCCGATCAGGAGCCTATTTGAATTCTTGCGTTTGCAGGCTAGCAACGATTTCTTTATCAAGGCATCGATTACCGCCTCCTGAAAAGAGGCGGCTATGTCTTTTTTCTCCTGGTCGCTCAAACGGCGGTTACGGACTAAATACAAAACAGCTGTCTTGATGCCACTGAAACTAAAGTCAAACTCACCCCTAGTTCCTGAACAACGGAAACTTATTTTTCGCACGTTACCTCTCTTCGCCCATTTTTCTATAGCAGGTCCACCCGGATATCCTAAACCTAAAATCTTGGCCACCTTGTCAAAGGCTTCCCCGCAGGCATCATCCAGGGTCTGTCCCAAGTTTTCGATTTTCTTGAAATCTTTTACATAAAAAAGATTGGTGTGGCCGCCGGAGACGACTAACGCGACAAAAGGAAAATCGATCCTTAAACCCTCCAAAAAAGGAGCGTAGATGTGGCTGTGCAAATGATTCACTCCTAACAAAGGGGTCTTTAAACTCAAAGCTAAAGATTTGGCAAACGACAGGCCTATCAACAAAGAACCCAGAAGTCCAGGACCACGCGTTACAGCCACCAGATCAATATCTGACATACGCACGCGGGCCTCTCTGACAGCAGCATCCGTAACCTGCGAAATCCACTCCAGCTGCATCCGGGAAGCAATCTCAGGGATAACGCCACCGTAGCTCTTATGCATGGGAAGGCTGGAGCTTACCCTGTTGGAAAGGATGGACCTGCCATCCTCGACCACCGAAGCAGCTGTCTCATCGCAGGATGTCTCTATCCCCAGAATATACATTTTTTCGTTCGCTAACGCACCAACTCCGATACAAAGACAAATTTATAGCCTTCTTTTTTGAGTTCTGGAATAACTTCAGACAAAACCTCCAGGGTGATTCGGCGGTCGTGGCCAATGCCGATAGCCTGACCGTTTCTCCTGGCCATGATCTTTAACTTGCTGATCTGCCTCTTGATATAAGCAGGGTCTTCCTCATTATCCAGAAACACGTCTCTTTTTGCAAAACGTAAGCCCCATTTCTTTGCCAGGTCTTCGCAAACAGACTGAGAGGTGACTACACTATCGAGGAAGTAAAGACCCCTTTTTTTCAAAACGCTAAAGATCACATCCATGGTTCTTTTGTCCTCTGTGGCCAATGATCCCATATGGTTTGATACCCCTTTGATAAAAACTAGACTGTCGATATCCCGTTCAACGATATTTTTGATTTCTGACTCGTCCATCGAGACCATAACCGTATCATTCTCTAAACGGTATTTCTCATGTGGCTCCAGGGGTAGATGGAGAATCGTCTCCAGCTTCCGGCCATGTAATTCTTCGATGACAGCCCGGGAATAACCCAGGTTAGGCAAAACCGAACACGTCAAGGGCACATGGATCCTATCCAGCATTTCAATATTGTTGAGGTTATAGGCCCAGTCATCGATGACAATAGCGATCCTCCCCTTAAAGATGGTAGCAGGCGGTTTCATCAAAGGTCTTATGCCCTCTTTGGGACGGCCGGTCATATAAACCCACTGCAGGAAGATAATGAGTAATAAAAATAATATTGTTAACCGGTAAACCTTTATTTCTTTCATGAATCCAGCATCCCCTTATAAAATCTTACAGCCTTCAGGACATCCACTGCACGCATCAGCTGGTTATCGGACTTGTAGTCAAAGGACTTATCTGGCTTTTGTTCCAGGTCTTTTTTATCTTTTTCTTCCAGCTCTTTAAATACGTCTTCAGACTTCTCCTGTTCCAAATCATTTTGGGGAACAAGCTGTATTTTGCCTTCTTCCACAAGAATATCCGGCGTAACGCCATTGCCATGTATGGCTTTGCCAAGAGGCGTGAAATACTTACTTGTCGTCAAACGCAAAGCAGAACCGTCGCTTAAGGGAATGACTGTCTGGACCGAACCCTTGCCAAAAGATTTCGTCCCCAGGATAATCGCACGCTTGTAATCCTGAAGGCAACCAGCTACTATTTCGCTGCCTGAGGCCGAGCCTTCATTAATCAGAATAACCATGGGCAGATTAAGAATCGGGCGGTTTAGGCGGGACACAAACTGCATATTCTGCTGTTCCTGTCTGCCCTTCGTAGAAACGATAACCTTATCTTTTTCAATGAACTTCTCAGCCACCTTCACCGCGACTTCCAGCAGGCCTCCGGGATTATTGCGCAAGTCAAGGATAAGTGCGTTCATGCCCTCCTTTGTCAGATTCTGCAGCGTCGCATTGATATCCTGGGCTGTATTTTCTCTGAATTCCACCAAACGGATATAGCCGATCCCGTCTTCCAGGACCCTCGCCTCTTTGATATCTTTGATTTTAATGATATCCCGCACGATTTTGAATTCCAGAATCTTTTTCTCGTTTTCTCTTAAAATCGTCAAACTCACGGCCTCACCTGGTTTACCCCTCATCTTCTTGACCGCTTCTGTCAGGGTGATATCACGGGTCAACTCATTATCGATTTTGACAATCCGGTCATTGGCCTTTATCCCTGCCTTCCAAGCCGGAGTATCCTCGATAGGGGTCACCACCGTCAACAGGCCATCCTTGATGGTAATCTCTATCCCTAGACCACCAAATTTTCCTTCTGTATCCACCTTTAATTCATTATAGGTATCAGGGTCCAGGAATTGGCTGTGAGGGTCCAGTGATGAAAGCATTCCTTTCAAAGCGCCGTAGATAAGATCTTTGGGCTGCGTGTCCTCCACATACTCTGACTGGATGATAGCCAGTGTGTCTGAAAAGAGCTCGACCCTGCGGAACAGCTCATCCTTCTTCTTGTCTGCCGCAGAGATTCCCAGGTTTACAAAAACAAAAATAGAACCGACCAAAATAAGGGTAATAGAAAAAATGAGTTTAGGACGCATGCTCTAACCTCCGTTTTAATATTTCCTGAACAATCTTGGGATTGGCCTTGCCCTGACTTTTCTTCATGGCTTGACCAACCAGAAACATCAGCGCATTAGTTTTCCCGGACCTGTAGTCGCTGGCCACCCTGGGATTATCAAGGATAACCTCATCTACCGTTTTTTCAAGCACCGACTCGTCAGAAACCTGAAATAAATTCTTTTCTTGAATTATCGTCAAGGAAGGCACACCACTAGCAATTGATTCATTCAACACCGATTTCGCCATAAGATTTGAGATGTGCCCCTGCTTTTCCAAATTTATTAATTTTATTAATTCCTCTGTACCTCCGGGAATTTTTACTTCAAAGATAGATTTACCAGATGCGCTAGCCACGGAAGCCAGCGGTCCAATTAGCCAATTAGCAATAGGCTTCTTATCTTGACCCTGATACTGCTTCATACATTCTTCAGCAAAATCCGCATCCTTTTTGGAAGCGACCAGAATCTTGGCATCATAATCGGAGAGACCGTATTCTTTCATGAAGCGTACCTTTTTCTCCTGGGGCAATTCCGGAATAGTTGACTTTACCTCTTCGATAAGTGCGCGGTCAATGTTGAATGCCGACAAGTCTGGTTCGGGAAAATAACGGTAATCCTGGGCTTCTTCTTTGGTGCGCATGAGGATGGTCTTTGATTCCCGTTCATCCCATAACAATGTCTGTTGGACAATCTTGTTTCCGCCGTCCAATAATTCCTTTTGACGCTCAATCTCAAAAGATAAGGCATCCCTGACAGCCCTGAAGGAATTCATATTTTTTAATTCTGTCTTGGTGCCAAGATCCTTTGAACCTTTCTTCCTTACGGAGACATTGGCATCACAGCGTAAAGACCCCTTTTCCATATCGCAGTCAGAAACTTCCAGATATTCTAAGATGCACTTGAGAGCCAACAAATATTCGTAGGCCTGAGCAGGTGAATTTATATCTGGTTCGCTGACGATCTCTAACAAAGGGATTCCGGACCGGTTAAAATCAACAAGGCTTATGTCTTCTTTATGGATAAGCTTTCCTGCGTCTTCCTCCATATGAACCCTTCGGATACCGATACGCTGAGTTTCGCCTTCTGTCGAAACGTTCAGGAAACCGTCGCGGGATAACGGCAGATCATACTGAGAAATCTGATAATTTTTAGGAAGATCCGGATAAAAATAATTCTTACGATCAAACTTGGTGTATGACTGGACCTGGCAATTTAAGGCCAGGGCCGCCTTCAAAGCATAGAAAAGGGCCTGCTGGTTAAAAACAGGCAGGGATCCGGGAAAACCCAAACACACAGGACAGACCTGAGAATTCGGCTCTTGGCCAAAAAGGGTTGAGCACCCACAAAAGGCCTTTGTCTTCGTCTTTAAATGAACGTGGACCTCTAATCCGATAACAGCTTCGTAATCCATAAATTCCTGTCTACAATTTAGGTTTCATCTTATGCCAGGGCGTGTTTTGTTCATACGTATAAGCCATTCGAAAAAGCGTCTCCTCATCAAAGGCCTTGGCAAGGAGCTGCAATCCCACCGGCAGGCCTTTTTTTGTAAATCCGCAAGGAACCGATATCGCCGGCAGTCCTGCCAGATTAGCGGAAATGGTATAAATATCTGAAAGGTACATTTTTAAAGGATCGTCGATTTTTTCACCTATCTTAAAAGCCGGGGTTGGTGAGGTGGGGGTGAGGATACAGTCGCATTCCTCAAACACCTTATCAAAATCCTGTTTAATCAACGTACGTACCTTCGAGGCACGCAAATAATAGGCGTCATAATAACCATGAGACAGGGCAAAGGTGCCCAGGATAATCCTTCTCTTGGCCTCCTCCCCGAACCCTTCTCCCCGTGTCTTTTTATACATTTCAATCAAGCCGGACGTTGCAGTCTTGGAGGCCTTCGTCCTAAACCCGTATTGCACGCCGTCAAACCTGGCTAAATTAGAACTGGCTTCGGCTGTGGCGATGATATAATAAACCGGAACCGCAAACTCCGTGTGAGGAAGGCCTACATCCTTAAACTCAACGCCCAGGGTTCTCAAGCGATCTACGGATTCCTCCAAAGCCTTCTTGACTTCGGGGTCCAAGCCTTCTATAAAATATTCTTTGGGAAGCCCTATCCTAAGACCCTCAACATCTTTGACCAAAGACTTTGTGTAATCAGGAACCTGGATATCCGCGGAGGTCGCATCCATCGGGTCATGCCCTGCAATCACATTCATGAGCAGGGCACTGTCTTTGACATCTTTTGTCAGAGGTCCGATTTGGTCAAGGCTGGAGGCAAAAGCAATGAGGCCGTAACGGGAAACCCTGCCGTACGTAGGCTTAAGGCCCACGACGCCACAGAAACTGGCGGGTTGGCGAATGGAGCCTCCGGTGTCAGAGCCCAAAGCCAGGATGGCTTCGTCGCTGGCTACGGCTGCAGCTGACCCGCCGGAAGAACCGCCAGGAACGCACTCCAGATTCCAGGGATTATGCGTAGGCCCGAAACAGGAATTTTCCGTAGATGAGCCAAAGGCAAACTCATCCATATTTGTCTTGACATTACAAAGAGAGACACCTGCTTCCTTAAGTTTTCTGATGACCATGGCGTCATAGGGCGGTTTAAATCCTTCCAAGATTTTAGAGCAGCATTGGGTATCCAGGCCGTCGGTGCAGATGTTGTCTTTGACAGAGACAGGAATACCTTTTAGCTCGGAGCTCGGAGCTCGGAGCTCGGAGTCAGAAAATTCTAAATCTGAAAGCCTGACATAAGCCTTAACTTTAGATTCGGTATCCTTGATTTGACTCTTCAACGATTCTATAATCTTCGCAGAAGTGGATTTGTTCTCAAAAAGTTCGTGCGCCGTCAGTTTATTGAGTTCCATGGGAGCTACTCGATGACCTTTGGAACAACAAAGAAATTCCCTTCTCGGCAAGGCGCATTCTCAAGGGCCTTATCGGTTGGCAAAGATTTTCCTGGGGCATCCTCCCTTAATACATTGCCGAAAGCCGCAAGGTGGCTTGTAGGTGGGATATTTTCTATGTTGACTCTTTTCAGATTATCTATGAAATCCAGAATATGCTGAAGCTGGCTGGAAAGTTTCTCTAACTCTTTAGGTTTCAATTCCATACGCGCTAGATGCACCACATATTCCACCGTTTCTTTTTGAATCGCCATTTGCAATCTCCCTGATAATTAGCTTTTTATAATAACATCCTTTCATCAAAAAGTCAATTATAATCCCTTTGCCTTATAACGGGGTAAGATTTTTATGGACAAAAGCCTTAAAATAGGTAAAATAGGTTAGTTAAAGTAAATAATATGAAAGAAAAGATGAAAGAAAAAACGGTAAAATACGGTTTGAACGAAAAAGGGGAATTTGTTGTGGAAAACTTCAACTTCTCCAAACCGTTCGCCAATTGTTTCCCTGGGATAGCTGGAAAATACGGAATACCCATGTGGGTGTTCTACGTCAACCGTGGTCAAGCTATTGCGAGTTTCGGGACAAAAGACAAAAACCATGCTATTCTAGAATTTTATCCGGCTAACAAGGCCTGGCAGATGGTGAGCCTTAACGGCTTTCGTACTTTTATCAAGCTGTTTGAGGCTAAAAAATTCCTTTTCTATGAACCATTCCAAAACGGCCTGGCTAATCTGGATTTTAATCTTTCCAACCGCATGCTTATCCGTTCCTACGGACTGGCCTTAGAGGAATGGAATTCCACTTTGGGGCTCAAAACCCACATCGAATATTACAATATACCCAACGATTCTTACGCTGGGCTGGTGAGAGTGGTGACTATCAAAAACCTAAGCAAAAAAGTGAAAACTTTGCAATTGTTGGATGGTCTGCCGCAGGTGGTACCTTTCGGCACGAGCAATCTTTTCCTAAAGAAACTCTCCCGCACCATCGAAGCCTGGATGAAGGTAGAAAATCTCGAAGGGGGTGTTCCCTTCTACAAACTGGATGTGGATCCGACAGATAGACCTGAAGTCATCCGTATCCAGGAAGGAAACTTTTACCTGGGTTTCCATCATGAGAAAGACAAGGCGCACCTCCTCAAGCCAATCGTCGATCCCCAGTGCATTTTCGGTAAAGGTTTAGACTTCACTTATCCCAGAAAATTTTTATCTGTAAAAGATTTTTCTCGCCCATCCGATGAGATCACAAGAAGCAAGATGCCCTGCGCTTTCCTACTTCTGAATTTCAAACTTTATCCCCTGAAGGAAAAAACATTTTATTCGGTAATCGGTTACATGAGAAACAAGGCAAGCCTCAAAGCCTCTCTTTCCAAAATCATCTCTATGAATTACCTGTCAGCTAAAGCGCAGGAAAATAAAACAATTATCGAAGACTTGCAACAGGACATATTCACCTTTTCAAGTTCACGCGAATTCAACCTTTATGCCCGCTCCACCTATCTTGATAATATTATGCGCGGTGGCTGGCCCATGACTTTTGATTCGGGCTCGGTGTTTTACCTGTATTCCCGCAAGCACGGAGATTTAGAAAGGGATTATAATAAATTCCAGTTGCAACCGACTTATTTCTCTCAAGGAAACGGTCATTACCGCGATACCAATCAGAACCGCAGATGCGATATATGGTTTCACCCAGAGATCCAAGATGAAAACCTTATCTATTTCTTCAGCCTGCTGCAACCGGACGGCTTTAACCCTCTCGTGGTCAAAGGCGTTCGTTTCATGCTTAAAGAAGGGAATGAACCTGCAGTCTTTCTAAAAGGTTTCCTGGATGAAAAACAGATTCTTAAGATGGGTGCATTCCTGAAAAAACCCTTCACACCCGGAGACGTTATCCTTTTCCTAGAAGAGAATCGCATCAGACCGAATTGCTCCTTAGATAAATTACTTGATGCTATTATGGCGCACTCTCTCAAGATCCAGGAAGCCGAGCACGGCGAGGGTTTCTGGACAGACCACTGGACTTACAACTTGGATCTCCTGGAAAGCTATCTTCACCTTTATCCTGAAAAGTTCCATGAGGTCTTCTTTGAAAAAAAGGTCTTTACTTTTTTTGATAACACGGAGGTGGTCAAACCCAGGCATGAAAAATATATTCTCAAGGACCATCTCATCAGGCAGTTGTCTGCAGTCGCTTGCGACCATGCCAAAAGGGAAATGATCAAAAAGCGCATCCACTATCCTCATGCCGTAAGGACCCAATACGGAAACGGCCAGATCTACCACACCACGCTCATCAATAAGCTCCTTTGCCTGCTGGTAAATAAACTGGCTTCCCTGGATCCTTCAGGCTGCGGTATTGAGATGGAAGCCAACAAACCTAACTGGTTTGATGCGCTTAACGGCTTACCGGCCCTCTTTGGCTCATCGAGTTGCGAAACATTTGAATTAAAAAGACTGGTCCTGGTGATTTCAGGTGCTTTAGAGAAAAACAGTTCTGACCACATTTACGTGACAGAAGAAATCCTTCAATTCTTGAGGGAACTGGACGCATTGCTTAAGGCGTATCTGACCAATGAATCTTCGCAAAAAGATTATGAATACTGGGACAAAAGCGCCACCCTTAAGGAAGATTACCGTCATAAAACTAAATTCGGATTCAGCGGACATGAGGCGTCCTGCCCTACGCAAGAGTTAAAGGATATCCTGGGGCGTGCTCTCAAAAAAATAAATTCCGGGATACGTAAGGCTTGGGATGAAAAACAAAAAATCTATTGCTCATATTTCTATCATGAGGTTGAGGCATACGATATCGTTCATGGCCATTTTGTCATGCCTAAGAAATTCTGCCAGAAAAAGGTTCCTTTCTTTTTGGGGGGGCAGATGCACGCCATGCGCCTGGCCTCGACAACCAGCCAGGCAAAACAGTTATACCGCGCCACAAAGAAAAGCCCGCTTTATGACAAAAAGCTAAAAATGTACAAGGTTACCGCTTCCCTGCAGAGTATGCCTGAAGAGATTGGACGGTGCCGAGCTTTCACCCCTGGGTGGCTGGAAAACGAATCTATCTGGCTCCATATGGAGTACAAGTATATTCTAGAAATATTAAAAAAAGGTCTCCATAAGGAATTCTTTGCTGAGTTCAGGAACGTGCTTATCCCTTTCCAGCATCCTAAAAGCTACGGCCGCAGCATTCTGGAAAACTCTTCCTTTCTTGTAAGCAGCGTTTTCCCCGACAAAAGTCTACACGGTAACGGCTTTGTCGCCAGGCTTTCCGGCTCAACAGCTGAGTTCCTCGAAATCTGGCTGCGGATGAACATTGGTCCAAATCCTTTCTTCCTTAATGACCACCAGGAACTGAACCTCAAGATTGCACCAGCACTTGTAGGATGGCTCTTCTCCAAAAAAGACAACCGTTACAGTTTTAACTTTTTAGGAAAGATTCTGGTCGTTTATCATAACCCGAAACGCAAAAATACCTTCCCGCCGAAAGGCGCCAGGATCAGAAAGATTATCTTCAACGACGAAAACGGCCAACCGGTAAAGATCGATTCAGACACTGTGCCTTCTCCTTATGCCCAGCAAATAAGGTCTCAGCTCATCAAGCGCATCGATTTACTCCTTTTGTAAATTTATCAATTGCTAAACTTGTCAAATGCCCTGTCCTGTGTTATACTTTTAGTAGAAGTTGACAATTAGGTAAACTCACTGATAAAGGCAAACTAGCAGCAATGCTGGGGCGCAAAACCTCCGGCCCGAAAAGACCGGGTAGCGGGGTTGCCAAAGAGCCAAAAATAAAACCCTAAAGTTTGCCTTTAGGGTTTTTTGTTTTGGAGGTGCCAGATGAAACTTTCGGAAAACCTGAAAAAGAATCAACGGGTGGTGACATTCCTGAATCGCGCAGAAATTGATTTTTTGGATAAACTGGGTAAGGATGCCTTGTTTTCAACCGGCTCTAAATTATCCCGCGCTAAAATCATTGCCTGGCTCGTGGATTTTATGAAAGAGCTAAATATTAACGGAAAGAACATTAAGTCCGAACGGGATTTTGAAAATAGAATCAGGGAAATTATTGGGCAAAAGGGGGTCAGTCCCACTTCACCAGCCACGGAAGGTTTATGAGGTGTTTGATGAAAAAGACGTTTCTGGCTTTGATCTTGGCGTTCTGTTGCGCTTATACCCTTGCTCATGCGAGTGACACATCATCTCTGCCTGTTTCCTGCACGATCCCCGCTATACCGGGAGTGAATACGCCACTCCTGGAACAGGAACAGGTAAACCCTGAGACAGAAGAACTGATCCAGCAGGACGCGCAAGCAGCCAGCGTGAGTGTCACATCAGCGCAGGTTCTCGTCAAGACGTACTACGCGCGCTAAGCATTCGTCTTTCGTTGATCTGAGACGTAGCGCGAATCGTCTAAAAACGGCTAAGTCAGCGTTAAATTCCAAGCACCAAATTCCAAATAAGCACCAAATTCCAATGTTCTAAATTCCAAACATGCAAGTTTCGGACATTGGGATTTTGGATTTGGGATTTATTTGGGATTTGGGATTTGGAAATTGGGATTTATCTTGCTTCTACTGCGTCTTTTTGAGGGGAATATTGTAGTTGAAGCTATCGCCTTCCGACAATTCAAAATCAATAAAGATAGGAACGGTAGGTATATATCGGGCAGGTACTGTCTTTAAGTCCAGGGTGAGCCTGTGTTTGCCGAGGCTTGCCTTTTTAAACACGTATCTTCCGAAAGCATCCGTCGTTGCCTTGCTGCCATCTTCCAGGTAGACCTCGACCCCTTTTAAACCGACGGAACCCGGACCCAGCTGCTTTTTGCCATCAACATCGTCAAATACTATCCCTGCGATCTCTGTCTTGCTGAGAATCCCAAAGTTAATCTGGGTGCTTGCAGCCTGCTGGATAGGAACCTCCTGCGTTCCCGGAACGGTCAAGAGGAATCCAGGAGGAATCGTGGTTGTATCGATATTTACAAAGGCCTTAGCTGCCTTGACTTTTCTAAACCGGTAATAACCAAATAGGTCGGTCACTTCAAATTTATCCTTACCCAGCCAAATCTTAACACCCTCCACCGGCGGTTCATCCCTCTGCCTCAACCCATCGGAATTATAGTCTTTAAACACATAACCATCAATGGCACCCACAGATTCCCAGCGCAAGCCCGTATCCCAGAGATAACGCAATCCTGAATAAAAATTCAGGTCTATGCGCTTCTGCGTCGCGGGATTCTCGGCCCACACATTACGCACGCGTGTATTGAAAAAGGCCTCCAGATCCGGAGTCGGTTTGTAAGTAATCTCACCGTAGCTTTCCAGGTAATCCTCTCCGGAAAGAAAGCTAAAGGGCGATAAGGTATTTTCTTCGTCCCGATACAAAAAGCGCAAGTTTATGAAGAAAGGTGATTTAAAAATCTGCTTGCCCCAATCCAGGCCTGTCTGGAAAGCGCGGGGCTGGGACCGCTCATCCACATTCAGGGCCTCCACCCAGCTGAATTCCTGGTTGATGAAAAAATTCAGGTCTTTTATGATATTAAAACTTATTCCCGTCATGATGCGGTTGTTGACATAGTCCAGGCTGGGAGATCGGAAATTCTTGGTAACGTAGTAGCGATACATGATGAAGGTATTGATTCTTCTTATCCAATCAAAATACCTGTTTAAAGAGAGTCCAATGTTTTGATTACGGATAGGAGAAACTTTTCCCAGGTAGTTTTGCAGGGCATAGTCCAATCTCCAGACGGTAAAAGGGTCTGCCTGGAGACTCGTGCCTAAATTCAAATCCTGGTTCCAGGCATCTTCATTTTTGGGATTGGGGAAAAGCCTGTCTTGATAAAAGTCTGTCCTGACATTGACATTAAGATATTCCCATGGCGTATAAATCACATTTGTCAGGAGGCCTAATTCACCTGCCCGGGAACCCATACCGCTCATAGTCAAGAATTTTTTATCAATATTGCGAAATTCCGAATTGACGATAAGGTCCGGGATGCTGGTGGAGGCATTGAGAAGATAAGCGAATTTTTCAGAATCATAGGCAACATCTCCACTGAAACTTCCTTTAGAAAAATCGAGACTAAAATCGGCGTCGTAACCATAATCATGCAGTTCAGGAAGTCGCTCTTTGCCCCAACCGCGGACAACGGAAAAACCATACTTCTGTTTTTTCTGCGGTTTTACGTTCACATCAATACCGCTTAAGTACGATTCTCTCTCGGTGGTGAATCCAGGGGTAAAACCTCCGTAAAGACCGCCTCCCTCCCTGCCCCAGAACACGGTATAATCCAGCAAGTTTTGAAAGGCAGGAGAATTCAGCATAGCGCCGCGCAAATTCCCTCCCCATAAAATTAGGTTAGAAAGAGCAGGTGTGAAATCCAACAATCGTACATTAAAATCCTTAAAGCCGAAGAGCTTGCCTTGCGTTAACCCCACGGACATGTAGGAAACTTCCGATTTGTCGTGCCAGGCGCTTGCTGAAACCGTAGAATCAAACATCCCATAGGGTGTTTCGCCGAAAAAAGTCAGTGAATGCCTCCAGGAGTAACTGCTGCGCTCTAAAGAATCCCAACTTCTCCCTGTTTCAAAAGAAGACCAATCCAGATAATATCGAATTTTAAAATTCTTCGCTCTCTCTTCAGCCTGGCGCAGTTCTTCCTCAACCGAAAGTCCTATGGGTCTGGGAGGGATCGTAAGAAACTCTAAAGTCCAGCGGCCGTTATTATCCCAAATATGAAGATAGGCATAACCGAGCTTATCTCCCGTAACTAAAATCTCATCAGGCCCTTTTCTTTCAACTTTCAAAACAAAGGGTTCGGTTACCAGGAATCTCTGAATACCTCTTCCTTTGATCGTAATAGTCTCTCCTTGTTCAATCTCAATGGGCTGCCTTATGCGGCTTAAAGATTCATCCAGAGTCAATTCTCTGGGCGCATAAATCCTTTTCTTGATTTCCTTAGGCAAAGGGAAAGCTTCCATAGGCCTTTGCTTCTCCCGTATCATCTCCTTTTGAATCTCAAGAATTTCCGCATATTCAGACGGGGTCACGCTAGGAATCTTTTCAATCGGTACGACAGCAGCCCCGGAAATCATGCGCTGCGTCATCTCAATGTATCTTTGGGCCGGCTCGTAATCAGGTTGAGCTAACAGGGCCTTCTTAAACTCATGCAAAGCCTCCTCATAGCGGCCTTGTTGGAAGAATTTTATCCCTATTTCGCACAGGAAGCCGGCGATCTGAGAATAGGCTAAAGCGCAGGACAACCAGGAGACCGATAAGACCGTCCAAGCACAAATTACAAAAAAAAGGATTTTTAATCCTTTTCTTTTGATTTTTAACCTTGAAATTGTAGTCATTGCTATCTTAATGCACCGACCTTTATGACCTCGCCCCTCCCCCCGATTTCTAACTCTGCTTCTTTTATAATGACCGGACCTCTTCCCAGCTTGGCCTCTTCCAGCGCCTTGCCTATATCAATAGTCAAGACCAAATTATATTTACCCCTGGATAATGAGTCTTTCCGGCTGGAAGTTAATTTTGCAGATTCACCAGGAAAAAGATAAACGTTACCTAATTCTCCTCTGGAAAAAATCATGCCCTGATCGTCCATTATATGGAAGGTTCCTGCGGCTGTGATGTCCACGTTTCCCAAATTCTTGAGGTCCGCACTCATCTTCAACGGCTCGTTATTCGAACTTCTTTCCAGTGAGAGATTCGAGATTTCAGCAGCTCGCTGGGTGGCGCCTTCGGCCTCAATATAAAACAAGGCACCGATCCTGACTATCACCCCTAACTGTGTGGCGTCTTTAACGTCCGGCTCTGACAAAAGGCTCTCAAAAAACAGGGCGGCAAAATGAGCGCCTTTGGCATCTTCAGGCACCCTGATGGTATAATGGATGGTTTGTTTGTTGAAAGCAGGAATCACAAATTCACTCAGCGATGCTGTTATCCAATCACTGCAGGATAATGCGGTGGTGCCAGCAGGAAAAAAATTCTTCGTGCCATCATGCAAAGGAGTATAAGCCCAATCCTCTAAATAACTCTTCACGATGATGGAATCTTCTGAAGGGTTCTCCACCTCAATGGTTCCGGTTTTAGTGCCACCAGGCGGGATGATCAGGCGGATCTTGGTCGGATTAATGCGCACTGTGGCCGCTTCCAGGCCTTGCGTAAAAACAAAAAAACTTAGAACACTAAAGAAAGTGAAAAGGACACGCGTCCGAGTCAACATTTTTTAATCTCGCTCAGCAAGTATCTTTAAGGCGCCTGATTTATCCTTTGAAAAATCGACCTCTTTGATAAGAGCTTTTCCTTCTCCCGCGTCAAAATTTATCATCAGGGTGTGTTTTCCCGAAGGCACCTTTTCAGAAACCTTCACCGAGAAAAGAGCCTCTGCTCCCGCTGGAAGGTAATACTTTTGGAGTTCTCCTCTATCCGCTACTATCCCTTTACTATCCATGATATAGAAAGACCCCTGCGCCACAAACACGCAATCGCCTAAATTCGAAATATACCCTTCCATGCTATCTTTGTTCACAGCGATCTTGTCAATTTTTGCTTTTTTCTCCTTATTCGTGGTTTCCAGAAACAGGGCGCATCCAGCCTTTTCTTTGATCCCCACACCTTTCTCTGCGGTTAATGCACCCTCTCCTTTTTCAAAGAAAATGACTCCATAATAACCGCCCTTGGCATCCTGAGGGACTTTGACGGAATACATCACTTCCTGCTTGCCCTTGGACGGCACAATGAACATAGGCGTGGTCAAAGTTATCCATGGTCCACAAGTACGGGGAGTTGAACCTAAGGGACGCACAGTCTTAAACCCACGATAAGGAGGTTCATAAACAAAATCCTCGCAGTAAGCCTTCAACGTCACATCTTGCTTATAGCGGTTGGTAACCGTGACAGAACCTGTCACCGTCTCTCCTGGCCTTGCCTCAATCTTAATCTCCCTTTTATCTAAGACAAGCTGCGCAAATGCAGTAGAACTAAAAAACAAAAAGAGACCTATGCTCAGAAAAAATATACATTTTTTCATGTTTTCTCGCTTTCCAGAATGTGTTTCTCTTTGCCTTATAAAGTAGAGACTGTCAATATTCCTGAGTAGTCTCCTGGAACATCTCCCGGAGAAAAGACCTGGGCTGTACTCGTCAATTCTATGTCCCCCGCAGGTAAAGACGGGTCTTTAGTAACCACTCCCACATACATTCTTAACCAGCCTTGACTAAGGTCTGATAGGAGAACATTAACACCACCCACGTCTCTTAGGAGCACTTTGGCTATTCTGTCCGCTGGTGTTTCAGTTACCTCAACGCCATCCACCATTCTTTTCCTCACAAAAGTGGCTGTGGCTTTAACTCCCAATCCACTCTCAGCGGGCTGACCTACTGGCACTACATCGCCGCTGTAACTAAAGGAGAACTGCGTTATCCCTGCGCCGCCGCCGTAGGTATAAGCCATATCAACGGAGTAAAAGTAATCAGGCAGAAAAACCGCCCAGGAGGTTCCATCCGTTGTGCCTGTTAAAAGCGTCAAAGGACCAAAATCCAGATTCGGATAGTAATTCGTGAGATCCGTCCAATCATCAGGGCTGGTTCCCGTACCCGCAACCCTCAGTGCCACAGGGCTTACGCCGCTGGGAGGATCTACGGTTACTGAGGTTGTTAATGAGCTGGTGGATGCAGCAAAACTCAACCCATATACCAGCAATGACACACAAACAACAGCCACAATTTGAAAGCCCTTTCTTTTCATTCCACACTCCTTTCTTTTTTATAAGGCTTGCAGAAAAACTGCCTGCCTGAATACAGGTAGTTTCTAAAAATTCAACAAGTTCAGGTTGCAAGATGTAAAAGCCTGCAACTTAAACTTGATTATTTTCTGTTTTTCACCTCTGCTTCCTTACGGAGTAAGAGTAAAAGTAACTCTACCCGAATAAGCTCCGTAAGTCTTGGTAGCTGGGACTGGAGTAACATCTGATGCGTCTTTTCCTGCAACACCTGTTGCCAGGCCGTAGTAGACTCTTAACCATCCCCCTGATAGCTGTGATTTGGTGAAAGTCTTGCCGTTGCTTCCAGCGTAACTGAGGATGTCGCCGATCTGGGTGCCTTGTGTACCAGACGTCTGCTTCATAAAGGTGACGTTCACATTGTAATTCAAGTTAGAAGTCCCGTTAGCCAAAGACGTGATAGCATGAGTTATGGTCCAGGTATCAGCATTAGAGTTGCACCCTACGTCCACCGCATAATAGGACCCGTCGGAAGTTCTAAAAATCTTGTCCGTCGGGTCAAAAACTAAAGTGCCGAAGTTAATACTCGATGCTGGTGTAAAAGTGGTTCCCACGACCTTTGAAACAGTCACGCTCAGACCGTTCTGCTGAGGCACGTAAGCTTGCACATCGACATACTGGGTGTCACCGGCTAAAGCTGTTGAGACAACGCATAAAAGCAAAGTTAAACCCATTATTGCTATAAAACCTTTCTTCATCTTTTTCACCTCCTTTCTTTTGACTAAGTTTTGTTTTCCTTAAATCTCGGAAATCGAATACGTGATACGCGTTGAATAATCGCCTGCCATGATATCAAAAGATGGCTTCAGTTCATAAATGATTTTGAACTTATCCGAAGAACCTGTGGTGTCAGAAACAAACAAAATCGTCTCTCCGGTTTTGACTTCTGTAGGAGAACTAAGGGTAAGTCTTCCTCTTGTCCCGAGACTCTCCTCTCTTAACGTAAAGTATTTCTGCGGGACGATACTACCTTCCTTGTTAACCAGACCACTGGATAAAAATTGGGTAATCTGATAAGGCCTGCCAATGTTGCTGGCCACCTCAAAAATAACTTCGGATTGCTTGGGCGCAACCTGAGGTTTTAAATCACGAAATTCTATTCTTCCGCCCAATTCAGGGGTAATCTTCAGATCAAAAATTCTAGCCACCTCCACTTCCAGATCCAATTTTCCGATGAGTTCCTGAAGGCCGAGGGCTTCGAGCATATACCGGATCTGCCCTCTGTAACGGCCAGCTTTCTGCTTGTCTGTATCTGCTAAACTATAGGTGATAATAAACTGATCCTCTGCACCAGTTGGTCCTGATAAATAGACAGCCTCCTGAGTTTCAGAAAGCGGCGTATTCTGATTTGGGCCCATCCCTTTTTCTGCCTGACTGACTCTAAAATAGATGGCATCCGGCGGAAGTCTATTTCCCTCAATGGATTCTATGAAACCAGATAAAGACTGAAGAATTCTAAACTGGTTTCCCCTGCTTCCTTTGATGCTGAACAACACATCGCAGGTCTGTGCGTCTGGTCTGGAAGAGTCTAACCGTATGGAACTGGCTCCGGTCAAAGTCCTTATTTCAAAAGAGGACTCAGCCTGAATCTCAGCCGAGATATTCAATATCACGGTTACCGGTAGCTCAGCTGCGTCGATGGCTTCCAATGTAAAGGATATTCTGCCGCGATAAGAACCAGAAGGCACATTAAAAGGAGGTTTGAGAACATAAGCTAGTCTAAAGGTATCTGAAGCGCCCAGGCTATTTGAAACATAAAGAATTGTCCTGCCTGGTGAAACAGCTGTTTCCTGCTGCACGGTCAAGGTTCCAGATGCATTGCTTCCTGGGATGGCGTAGACGGTGAAATTTTCTCTGGATAAAGACTGTCCCTGGATGCTTGTCAGCGGCTCCAGCAGACTTTGAATAACTTGATATTGCTTGGTTATGGTGGAGGTGATACTGACAACCACTTCTTCCGTAGTGTAAGGTAGGACGCTCCTGGCTCTCTCGAATCTTATATCATTACCACCCTCGTAAGGAACGACAGACAAACGAAAATCTGCCCAGCTGGAAACAGGAACGAAAAACCAAAAAGCTGACGCAAAAACAAATATCCGCAAAATTAATCGATTCATATCAACCTCTTATTCCTAAACTATTATGATATCTTGCCTTTTTCATACTGTCAACTATTTTTCTGCCATGAATCTGGAAAATAAAAAAGCCGGATTGACCCTTAAGTCAATCCGGCTTAATTCTTCCGTGGCTTCCCCTCAACTTCCTCCAAATTGTGGGGAACCGGATAATAAACTCTTTTTTAAAGCATTAAGTAAGTATACTCTATATTTGTTTTTTTGTCAAGCTTAAATCTCAATATTTTCAATTAGTTAACTCATGTTTTCTTCTGTGTTTTTTACCAGATCAGAAGGGGTTGCTGTCAAATCAATTTTTAATGAATGCATAAATAAGATTAAATATAATTTACCTTGCTTTATAGCAAATATGCTTCCCTTTATCCGACAGAAGAATTTTTCTTTTTGTTCTTTCGTATTGCGGACTTTCAGGACATAAAGATAAGGCATAGGCGGCTGCAGCTCATCAGTCTCAACCTCTTTTAACATACAGATAAAATGACGTTTGATGATGCTGCGAATCCCCTCTTTGTCAACGGTTTCCGAACTGGAAATCATCCTTTTTCTTTTGTCAGCGGAAGTTAAATTTTTATAAAGTATGTCTCTCATCGTTTTCTCCAAAGCCGGGTTACCTCTTAAAAATTTCTCCTTATTGTTTAGGCAACCCGGCCCATCCCCTCCTTGCCCCGCCCGCCTAAATGGCGAGCAAGGGTGGCTAGTGGGGAAACATATAAGCTTTTATAAACTTTTTAAGAATAATCGAAAAAAATCTGAACCCTTATTATTCTCTAAGAGTTCCAATTAAATTATATAGTTAAACATCGCCCATTTCAAGGCGATCTGGACTTTTTTAGAAAACGCTTTCTTTCTAAGACTTGAGATTGAAGCGATGCTCTTTTCCCTGAAACAATCTTTTTAGGTTGGACTTGTGACGCAGGATGATTGAAAAGGCAATGAGGGTAGCGAAGACAACCAGTACAAGGGGCTGTTTAAAAATTCCCATGCAAATCGGCAACAGGCAAGCCGAAATGAGAGAAGCCAAAGAAACTATCCGAGTACTAAGAAATACCACTAGCCAGGTCAGGACTAAAATAATAAAAATATATCTTAAGGGGCTGATCCTGAATGCAAGGGCCAACATCACGCCAAAGGTGGTGGCAACGCCTTTGCCCCCTTTAAACTTTAAGAAAATGGTCCAATTATGTCCGCAAATACTGCTGATACCCAGTATAAGTCGAAGGGTCAGGAGATCCAAAGAAGTAATTCTTGGGGCCAATGCCTCTGCAACAAAAATGACACTGGCTACACCCTTAAGCATGTCCAAGGTTAAAACAAACAGAGCAGCCTTCTTACCGAGTGTACGCAACACATTGGTCGCTCCCACGTTTCCAGAGCCGAACTTGCGGATATCAATCCCTTTGAATATCCGTCCGTAAATATAGGCCGTAGGGATAGAGCCAATGATATAGCTAATGGTTATTCCGAGCAGTATCCAAGGCATAGAGAGTCTTGAACCCCCGCATAATGTAATCGCAACCGGAAATAAGGGTAAAAAGCACAGCAGTCCACCAAAAGAGAAAAGAAAATTTCCATTGTAAAATGACGCAGATTACGGCAAGCATTTGAAAAATCGTGGTCAACTTGCCCCAGAGAGTGGGAAAAATATTGATTTTTTGTTTTACGATAAAAATGACGACAGCACCCAAAAGAATCAAGATATCTCGGCTGATGATGATAAGAAGCACAGTGAGAGGAAACTTGACCCTTAAGGGGACGCAGTAAAGCGAAATAAAGGCACTCATCAATAAAAGCTTGTCTCCCAGAGGATCCAGAATCAAGCCCGCCGGAGATTGCTGTTTCGATTTTCTGGCAATGTAACCGTCTATACAATCGGAGATGACCCCCAGAAGGAAGAGGGCGAGGGCGATGAATCTCAAGTAATCCCTTTCCAACGGATTCTGGCCATAATAAATAAAGCAGGCCACAAAAAAAGGAACAATCAGAATGCGAAAGGTCGAAATTTTATTCGCGATATTCAAGGTTTTTTCCTACTTGATAATTCTGATGCGTTGCGGTGGCCAGTAAACTAAAATGGCTTTCCCTATGATATTTTCTTCGGGCACAAACCCCCAGTAGCGGCTGTCTTTTGAAGAAGCAGAATTATCCCCTAGCATAAAAAAGTTTCCCGCAGGAACAACTATTTCCTCTTCATCTTTCGCGAAATCTCCCCTGTTGTAATAAAACCTCTGGCTAAAGACTGGATCAAGCAGAGGCTTGCTATTGACAAAAAGGGTTCCGTTTTTGATAGCAACCCTATCTTGCGGCAGGCCCACCAGCCTCTTGATAAAATCCTTTTTCAAATCCTGCGGATAAATAAAGACAACTACATCCCCTCTCGCAGGTTTCCTTAACCCCGGCAATCTCAATTCTGTAAAGGGAACCTTGGCCCCATAAATGAATTTATTCACTAATATAAGGTCCCCTTCCATAAGCGTGGGCTTCATAGAGCCTGTGGGTATCTTAAAAGCCTGCACTAAAAAAGTGCGGATAACCATGGCCAAGATAAACGCTATAACGATAGATTCTATCCATTCACGCAAAACCGTTTTTTTCTTTGGCGGCTTAGCACCCTTAGCTTCATTCATATCTTAAGCACCTCCAAAAAAGCCTCCTGTGGGATTTCCACTTTTCCGAATTGTTTCAGTCTTTTCTTGCCCTGCCTTTGTCCCTCCCAGAGTTTACGTTTACGGGTGATATCGCCACCGTAACACTTGGCAGTGACGTTTTTACCTAAGGCCCTGACTTTCTGAGAAGCGATAATTTGATTACCTACCGCTGCCTGGATGCTCACTTCAAACAGCTGCCGTGGGATTAGATCCTTGAGCCTTGAAACCAGGGCGTGCGCCTTATTATAAGCCCTGTCTTTATGGATCAGCGTGGAAAAGGCGTCGCATACAACGCCATTAAGCATAATTTCGAGCTTCACCAGCTTGGTCGGCAGATAACCCTGGAATTCATAATCCAAAGATCCGTAACCTTTGGTGACGGACTTCAGACGGTCATAAAAATCAACGATGATTTCCGAAAGTGGAACCTCAAAGACCAGCTCAATCCTGTCTTCGCCCAGGTGTTTTTTGGATTTAAATGTCCCACGGCGGGCCTTGGCCAGCTCACAAACAGGCTCAATGGCTTCGATTGGCACAATCATCAGAAGGTTGACATACGGCTCAAAGCACTCCTGGATGTCCGAAGGACTGGGAAACTTGGAGGGGGTATCGACTTCCAGGGTTTCTTTGTTCTTTTTCTCAACCCTGTACACCACATTAGGCACTGTTAAAATCAGATTCAGATCATACTCGCGCTCCAGGCGCTCCTGCACGATCTCCATATGCAAAAGCCCGAGAAACCCGCAGCGAAAACCCGTGCCGAATGACTGCGAATTCTCCGGCTCAAACACAAAAGAGGCATCCGATAATTTCAATTTATCCATGGCATCGCGTAGACCCGGAAAATCTTTCGGGTTCACCGGATAGATGCCGCAGAACACAAGCGGTTTTAACGTCCGATACCCGGGCAGGGATTCTTTGCAAGGGTTCTTCTCGTCGGTAATCGTATCGCCGATAATGATCTCCCTGGGGTCGCGGATATTGGCGGTAAAATAACCGACTTCTCCGCAGGATAATTCATCTACCTTGGAATATTTTAAATCTTTAAATACGCCTAGTTCCTCTAATCGATAACTCTTGCCTGAATGCATCAATTTTATCTGTGCCTGTTTTACAATCTGTCCGTCCATAACTCTTACAAAGACCACTACCCCTTTAAAAATATCATAACGGCAATCGAACACAAGCGCTTTTAAAGTATGACCCACTTCTCCGCTGGGTGGTGGGATAACCTTGATAATCCTCTCTAAGATCTCAGTTACGCCTGTGCCCTCTTTGGCAGAGGCCAGAATGATGTCCTCTTCTTTAAATCCCAGCACACCGGTAATCTGCTTTTTGACTCTCGGGATATCCACGGCCGTCAAATCAATCTTGTTGATAACAGGAATGATGGTCAGGTTATTTTCCATAGCCAAATAGTAGTTGGCAACTGTCTGGGCCTCTATGCCCTGAGCGGCATCCACCACTAGCACTGCTCCTTCGCAAGCCGCAAGGGATTTTGAGACCTCATAAGTGAAATCAACGTGGCCAGGTGTGTCGATAAGGTTCAACACGTAGCTTTCGCCTGAATCCAGCTGATACGTCAAGCGGACCATGGAGGCCTTAATGGTAATACCTCTTTCTTTTTCGAGGTCCATATCGTCCAGCAACTGGCTACCCTTGTGCGTCCTCGACACCGCTTTGGTCAATTCCAGGATCCTGTCAGCCAGCGTGGATTTTCCGTGGTCGATATGGGCGATGATTGAGAAATTCCGAATAAGGGATTTATCCATTTATGTGGCTTAACACTTCCTCTACGACTTGCTCAATAGTCATCCGCGTGGTATCGATATAGATAGCATCTGGAGCCCTTTTCAAGGGAGCAACTGATCTTGTGGAATCGATAGTATCACGATTACGCAGGTCGTGTTCCACATCCCCCAGCAAGATATTCTGGCCAAGACCCTTCAACTCATTGAATCTTCTGTGAACTCTCTCTTTAAGGTCCGCATCGATATAAAACTTTTTATCGGCGTTGGGAAATACCACGGTTCCGATATCGCGACCATCCAACACGCAACTGGCCTTAGCGCCGAAACCTCTCTGCAGCTGGACCATCACCTCGCGGACTTCCCTGATCCTGGCGATATCAGAAACGACCTGAGTGATACGCGCCTGCCGGATGTCGCAGGTGACGTCTTTTCCATCCAATGAAACTTTCAAAGAGCCATCCTTATCAGTGCCAAACTCAACCTGAGTATTACGCGCGACCTGCACGACCTTTGCAATATCCTTGATATCCACTTTGGATTCCAGGATCTTTAAGGTTAAAGCCCTGTACATAGCTCCGGTATCAATATAAAGAAAGCCCAATTTCTGGGCTATACTTTTGGCGACCGTACTCTTACCTGCGCCAGCAGGACCGTCGATGGCAATAATCATATGTTATAAATCCCAAATTCCAAGCAACAAATCCCAAATAAATTCCAATATTCAAATTCCAAACTACGTCTTTAGTTTCGACCATTGAAATTTTGGTCATTGGAGCTTATTTGGAATTTGGAATTTGTGATTTGGAATTTTCTTCTAGGATTCTCCTTTTAGTCCTTGCTCTTTCCAAAATTCCCTTTAATAATTTCTTGTCTTTTCTTCTCAAGGCGCCTTTTATCTGAGACAATTGAGCATCCAATGACTCTATGGCCTTTACTAAATTCTTGGGGTTGCTTAAAAAGATCTGGACCCAAAGTTCGCCGTCGGAACGAGCGATGCGCGTCATATCTTTCAGGCCGCTGGATGCAAACCTTAAATAATCTTTAGGGAGGACCCCCATCAATGCAAAAGCAGCCACGTGCGGCAGGTGGCTGACAAAAGATAAAATCCTGTCATGGCTTTTGGGCGTTAACAAAACCGTTTGCGCACCTAACCTCTGCCACAATACCTTTGTTATCTTCAGGGCCGCGGTAGATGTAGCCTCTGTAGGCGTCAGAATGCAAAGAGAGTTTTTAAACAAATCCACGTGCGCCTGGAGAATCCCAGTTTTTTCAGAGCCGGCCAAGGGGTGGCTTCCGATAAAATTGGGAAAAATTTTAGAAAAAACTTTAACGATTTCTACCTTTGTGCTACCCACGTCCGTGACCAGACAATCTCTGCTTACGAGTTTAGAAATGGCGGGTGCCATTTTGATAATGGTCTCTACCGGCGTGGCCAATATCACAGCGTCACAGCCGCGAATAATCTTTAAATCTTGGGAGCCCCTATCTATAGCTCCCCTGCTCTTGGCGTCGCGTATGCTTTTTCTGCGGCGGCTTATTCCCACAACCTCACCTGCTAAACGTTTCTTTCGTATGGCTAGAGCTATGGAACCGCCTATCAATCCCGTTCCCACAATCCCCACTTTTTTAAACAATTTCATCTACGAACTCCGAACTACGAACTCCGAACTATTATATTTCCCTACCCATCGCCTTAGCAATAACCTTTAGTTCCTGCATTAAACTCGCAAAATTAGCAGGTAAAAGAGACTGGGCGCCGTCAGAAACGGCCTCTTCGGGGTTATCATGCACTTCAATGAGCAGGCCATCCGCTCCGCAGGCTACAGCCGCCTTTGCAAGCGCAGCCACCAATCCCCATTTTCCTGCTGCGTGGCTCGGATCTACAACCATGGGCAGATGAGAAAACTGCTTGGCTACCGGGATAGCGCTTATGTCCAAGGTATTGCGCGTGGAATCCTCAAAGGTCCTGATGCCGCGCTCGCATAAGAGGACGTTAAAATTTCCCGCCGATAAAATGTATTCTGCGGACATGAGCAGCTCTTTTACCGTCGAAGACATCCCGCGCTTAAGAAGCACGGGCTTCTTGGTGAGTCCCACCTCTTTTAAAAGATTGAAATTCTGCATATTACGGCAACCGATCTGCAGGATATCCACAAAACCAGCAACCAGTTCGACGTCGCGCGGATCCATAACCTCCGTGACCGTCACTAAACCCAATTCTTTACCGACCTTGTTTAAATACTCCAGTCCCTCCTTACCTAGACCTTGAAAACTATAAGGAGAGGTGCGCGGTTTGAAGGCTCCTCCTCGCAAAACGCAGGCACCTGCTTTTTTAACCTCCTGAGCAAGCTTGCGTAAAGATTCAAAACTCTCTACAGCGCAAGGGCCGGCCATACATACGATCCTTTTAGCTCCTATTTGGACGCCCTTGCCTAATTCAATAATCGAATCCTGACGCTTAAACTCCCGCGATACAAGTTTATAGGGTGCCAGCACCGGCATGACCTTTTCCACGCCGGGGAAGACCTCTAAGGGCGTCACCCGCAAGACCTCTTCGGGCCCAATGACGCCTATAATGGTCCGCTCTGTCCCTTTTGACACATGAGGTGTCAGTCCGAGTTTCTGAACCTTATCGATGATGTGATCAACCTGTTCTTTTGTGGCATCGGGCCGTAAGACTATTATCATCTATACCCTCCTATAGAAAGTGAAAAGCGCAAAGTTAAAGTCATAATATTTTTTTTAGCGCTTTGATAAACTTCTCGTTCTCTCTTCTGGTACCCACTGTCACGCGGATAAAATTATTAAGGCCGTACTGTTTCATGTCGCGCACAATCACTCCTTTTTTAAGCATCTCTTTAAAGACATTCATGGAATCGCGCTGACAATCGATCAAAATAAAATTGGCTACGGAGGGGACGGTAGCTAATCCCATTTTTTTAAGCTGCGCATACAGATAACTTTTTCCCTCCCAGACGACCTTCCTTGTCCTGTTGAGGAATTTTTTATCCTCCAGGGCAGCCAGGCCCGCCTGTTGGGCCAGAAAGTTAACATTAAAAGGCTGTCTGACCTTTTCCATATAAGAAATCACTTGCGGTTTAGCCACGGCATAACCCAGCCTCAACCCGGCCAGTCCATAGGCCTTGGAGAAAGTCTTAAGCACGATGATATTTGAGCGCTGGATATATTTTAAGCTGCTGGGAAAGTCATCAACATCGATGAACGTATCATACGCCTCATCCAATACCAACAACACATCATCCGGTAGGTCCCTGATAAAATCCTCCAGCTCATATTTTGTGACGTATGTTCCCGTCGGGTTGTTGGGATTGGAAATGAAAATCAATTTCACTTCTTTTACCAATCTTCTCTTGAATGACTCCAGGTCATATTTAAAATAACGAAGCGGCACCTGGATGACCTTCCGGCCGATGACCTGGGCTATCACCTTATATTCCAAAAATGTCGTATCGGCAGTCATGATACATTCGTCTTCTTCGACGAAGGTCTTGATCAAGGTATCGACCAACTCATCTGAACCGTTGCCAAGTGCAAAATAGGAAGGCTCCAGGCGTAAAAGTTTTGCCAGCTTCCTTTTAAGATAATATCCCTGGCTATCCGGGTAACGGTTGATGCTGGAAAGACTCTTGCGGATAGCGGCGACGGCCTTGGGAGACGGGCCCAAAGGGTTTTCATTGGAGGCTATTTTTATAACCTGCTTCAGACCCAACTGTCTCTTCGTCTCTTCAATAGGCTTTCCAGCTATATAAGGGGATACGCTTAAGATATTTTTTCGAACTAATTCTTCCATCATTCTCCCACGGGATATGAACCCAGAATTTTCAAAAATTTGCACTTATGCTCTAATTCTGACAATGCTTTTTTGACAGGCGCGCTGGCAAGATGTCCCTCTAAGTCCACAAAGAAATAATAATCCCATGCCTTCTTTTTGGAAGGCCTGGACTCGATCTTGGTCAGATTGATACGGTATTTTTTAAACGGTATAAGCATATCATGCAGGGCTCCCACCTTGTCCTTAATGGAAAATAAAATCGACGTCTTGTCGTTATGGGTCGGCCCTGGCAAAGTCTTACCGACTACCAGAAAGCGCGTGATATTATGCGGGGAATCTTCGATATCATGTGCAACGACATTTAACTTGTAGACCTTCGCTGCCAATAAAGAGGCAATGCAGGCGCTATATTTCTCTCTAGAGGCGATCTGGGCTGCCCGCGTGGTGCTGGACACCTCTATTATTTCGGCTTGAGAGAGATTCTCTTGAAGCCATATGCGGCATTGGCCGAACACCTGCGGATTCGAATACACGCGGCGGATCTTGCTTTGAGGACAATTAGCTAACAGATTATGCGCCACATCCAGGATAATCTGCGCGCAGATCTTTAAATCAGAATCCACAAACATATCCAGCGTGTGCGTCACAGCGCCTTCCACTGAATTCTCAATCGGGACCACGCCGTAATCCGCCGCATCTCTCTCCACCTCCCTGAAACAATCCGGGATACTCTCGCAAGCCATATAACTAACCTGAGAACCGAACCGCTTTAAAGCAGCCAAGTGCGTGAAAGTGGCCTGCGGGCCAAGATAGGCGATACGCAGCGGTTTTTCCAGCGCCAGGCTGGATGACATGATCTCCCGATAGATAGACTCAAGGGCTTCTTTGCTTAAGGGACCTGTGCGGCCCAGGGTGGTTATTTTGCCTAAAACCTCTCTTTCCCGATCAGGAGAATATATACTCCTTCCGCTCTTTTGCTTTATTCGGGCAATACCCTGAGTGACTTTTGCACGCTTGTTGAGCAAATGGATTATTTTCTTGTCCAGCTGATCTATTGTCTCACGCATTTTCTTGAGGCTCACCCCGCCCTCCCTTCTTCCTCTTGCCCAGCCCTGTTAAATGGGGCGGGGCTCCTTTTTTCATCCCCATCTTTGACTTCTGAAATATTCACAGACTCAATAGGCTCAATTTCTTTTTCCGCCGCAAGATTTGAGAATTCTTCCATTTTAGGAAGCTCTTCCAGCGTCTTTAAGCCGAAATATTCCAGGAATTGCCTGGTCGTGCCAAACACAAAAGGCCTTCCCGGAGCTTTTTTCCTGCCAGCAATACGCACGAGATTCTTATCCAAGAGGTTTGAGATAACACCATCCACATTGACGCTCCGCAAAGACTCAATCTCCATTTTTGTAACAGGTTGTTTATAGGCAATAATGGCCAATGTTTCCAATGCGGGCCTGGATAACCTTTCGACATGGCGCGCCTTGAACAGTTTCTTCAAGAATGTCGCGAAGGTTGGGGCCGTCGTCATCTGAAAACCGCCGGCTACTTCCACAATACGTAATCCCCGGTTTGACTGCTGGTAATCATTTTTCAACTCATCCAGCATCCTGCGGATTTCGCTGGCCTCCAGGTTATCCAGGACTTTCCTGGCCTGCTCAATGGTCAGGGGCTTATCACTAGCAAAGAGGAGTGCCTCCATAACAGATTTCAAATTATCTTCTGACATAAGGTCTATTGTGACTTTTTCTGTTTATACACGACATTGAGCAATTCTTCGCTGGTTTGTATATCTGCGCCAGCAAGTTCCAAGGCTTTTTTAATCATACTGTTGGCTTCGGGCTTCTTATAACCCAACTGCATGAGCACGGCCAATACCTCCTCTGCGATGTCCTTTGTCCGGCCCGTTTCTTCCTTTACCTGATCGTCCTGTATAAGGCCGAACTTACCGACTTTATTCTGAAGCTTGGCGATGATTTCTCTGGCCCTCTGTTCTCCTATGCCAGGCAACGACCTTAAAAATGATACATCCCCTTCATCAATGGCCTTGGCTATCTGAGAAATGGGTTTATTCAAAGCCCTTAACGCAGCCCGCGGCCCGATGCCTGCTACCGTAATGAATATCTGAAAAAAATCTTTCTCGATGTCATTAACAAACCCGATCAGAACCGGGGTTGAGCGGGAAGGTTCTAACTGATGGTAATGATACGTCCGCAGACTCACTGTACCGTCTTTATCAATGCATTCATCCAGACGCTGCATCACCGTTGCCGGCAAAAAGACTTCATAACACAAATCTTGGGCCTGCAGGATTAAATAGTTAGAACCCTTATCGACGACTTTGCCTGAAATCCTGGAGATCATAAACGCACTCTCATGATATGGTTATGAGCAATGGCTAAGGCCAGGGCATCCGTGACATCCGTATACTTGGGAACACGGGATATTTGAAGGGTCGCGGCAACCATTCTCTGCACCTGATGCTTGGACGCCAGACCCTTTCCCACAATGGCCTTCTTTACCCGAGTAGCGGCGTATTCCACCAAAGCAACATTTTGTGTTGCGCAGGCAAGCACAATCACGCCCCGCGCCTGGCCTAAAAGATAAGCGGTCGTCGGATGCCGATAATGGGCGTAAAGTTTTTCCAGGACCACCACATCGGGTTTTGTATCAATTATCAATTTGGAGATGGCGCGGTAAATCTTGTTTAAGCGGCCGGCCAATTTTTCTTTCGCAGAAGTTGCAATGACACCTGCCTCAACCAGCGAAACTTTAGCCCCTGTTTGTATAACACCGTATCCTGTGACTGTTAAAGCAGGATCTATACCTAAAATGACCATGGGTTATCCAGCGGTCACTTGCTCCAGGATTTCATCAGGTATATCAAAGTTGGCGTACACCTGTTGAACATCCTCGTGGTCTTCCAGCGCTTCGATCAGAGAAAGCAACTGTTTGGCATCATTGCCGGTCAATTTAATGGTGGAAGACGGAATCATGGTGATTTCCGCATTCTGATATTTTATCCCTTTGTCCTGAAGGATCTGCTTGACATTCTCAAAATCCTGCAGCGAGGTAAAAATCTCGTAATTTTTTTCATCCGACTTGAAATCCTCGGCACCCGCATCCAGGGCGATGGTCATTAAGTCCTCTTCCTGGGCCTGGCTTTTTTCAATCAGGACGTAGCCCTTTTTGGTGAACATCCAACTGACGGAACCAGCACCCGCCATATTGCCATTCTTTTTCGACATGATATTGCGTAGTTCCGCCGTAGTGCGGTTTTTATTATCGGTAAGCGCCTCAATAAGAATCGCGACACCACCGGAACCATAGGCTTCGTAGATGACGTTCTCGTAAACCACACCGGGCAACTCTCCTGTCCCGCGCTTGATGGCCATCTTCACATTATCTGAAGGCATGTTGGCATCTTTGGCCTTAGCGATGACAGCGCGCAGCTTACTGTTCGTATCTGGATTGCCTCCGCCCTCACGCGCGGCTACGGTGATTTCTTTTATGAGCTTCGTGTACAGCGCTCCTTTTTTTGCGTCGGCAGCGCTTTTTTTGGCCTTATTGGTTTTCCATTTTGAATGGCCGGACATTTCCTTGACCTCCTGTTATGACATTCTAAATTTCAATTATAAGTGAGGACAGGTAGAATAAGCCGGGTTCTGTGTCGGTTGCGATTCTTTCGCTTACCTAGAGTGGTCATTTCTCTCGAAGTGGATGTTGCCATCCACCCTCAAGCAGTTTACCCGAGACTTTTTGAGGTGCCGGACCAGCACCTGCCCACTGTGGCGGGCTTGTCTCCTATTCCGCCTTGCTCCGCGTAGAGATTGCCTCGTTTCCCCCCGCCACGATTCGTGGCAGACTCGTCTCTGTGGCTCTCCCGCCGACTCAAAAAATGCCACCGGCGGGTCCCCCTGCTATTATCTAGCGAGGGGGGAATCCGCCCGCCAGGTTTCCCCTGGCGGGGACGGGCATTACCCGCTACGCTGTCCTCTGGAGCCCGGACTTTCCTCCCTGATGTTTCATCAGGGTGACCACTTTCTACCTGCCCATTACAAGCTTTTAATAACTGTATAACCCTTATCGAAAGTAGCTTGCTTGCTTTTCAAAGATCTGCTCTTTTTTAATGCCTCATTTATGGCGCGGGTCGCTAATTTATCAGCGCCCTTGTTCTTCTCTCGGGAAATCTCTCTGATAGCTACCTGCTTAAAACAGGACATCAACGTTTGAGCTTGATGATATAGCTCCAAAATGTTTGGACTTTTAATTTTGTAGACCTTGCAAATCTGCTTATATAGAAGTTGACTGTCCGTATTGATCTTTAAGGCCTGGGCTTTTAACCTTATCGCCTTTTCAAGGGCATGGATCAAAGCGGTGTACTCCGCAACGTTATTGGTTGTGGTACCGATAAAACGGGATATATTTTCAACGGTTTCCCCGTCGCGGCAAATCACGACACCTATGCCGCTTGGTCCAGGATTACCTTTCGAGGCGCCGTCAATATAAATCTCTAATTCATTCATCCGTATAAAGAATGCGGTTGCACACCTCGCAGGTAATGACGCGTTCATACATCTTGATAAGGTTGATGACCTGCGGCGGAACCAGCATGTTGCACCCCTGACAGGAGTTGTTTTTGACGCTGACAATCGCCAGGCCATCGCGGTTCTTCAGAATTCTCTCATACTGCGCCAAGATTTTCTCAGCGATATTCGGGGTCACTTGCTTTCTCTGTGCCTGAAGCTGCGCAAGACGATCGTCGATTTCCCTGATCCTGTCTTCTGCTTTCTTTTTCTGGTCTAAAAATACCTTTTCTTCTTCCTTAAGCTTTTGCCTTTCTTTTTCTACCTCATTCTTTGCCTTGTCTGCCTGATCTAATAAGCTTAAAATCTTATCTTCAATGACCGAGGCATCTGCCTTGATTCCCTCTATCTGCTGCATCATGGCCTGGTATTCCTTATTGGTCTTGAGGGAATAAAGCTGCGTCTGCAGCTTTTTTACCTCTTCCTCTTTTGAGGCCAGCTCTAACTCTTTGTCCTTCCTCTGCTTCTGCAAATCAAGGAGGTTTTTCTCCAGGGCAGCCAAAGACTGCTTTTTCTGTTCGAAGGCCTCCTCTAGCGCTTTTAACTCCTGCGGCTTGGCTTCCTTTTCGTGCTCTAAGGCATAAATCTCACTATCGATTGTCTGTAATTTGATTAAGTTACTTATCTGCGCTTTCAGATCCACAGTCGTCAACACAAGCTCCTAATAAGTTTTATGGTGGGCGCAATAGGACTTCCCGCCCCTATCCTTCAAACGCGCTGGCGGGATCCCGCCCCTACTCAGAAATAGCCTAGCGGGAGAACCTATGGCCTACACCCTTTATCTTAAAGTGGGCGCAGAAGGACTTGAACCTTCGACCTCTACAATGTGAGTGTAGCGCTCTAACCAACTGAGCTATGCGCCCATCCGCTGGGCCCAGAAGGACTCGGACCTCCGACCAAGTGATTATGAGTCACCTGCTCTACCGCTGAGCTATGGGCCCAATGCTTAGACCTATAATATACTATTTTAAGAGGGTTTTTGCAAGGGAAAAGTGGGAAAACTGGATGGCTTTTACTGCGGTTAAGTTACCGGATCCTGGCCACGCAGGAGACTGGGCACCCCCCTGATCAACAATTATTACTTCTTATCTCTTAGGGAATATATCAAAAGGCCCCCAATGATGAATGCTATTATATGGGATACCAATAGACATCTGGGGGTTGTTGCGGTAGGGTTAAACCACCAAAGAACCCAAACCAAACAAATTGCCAACCCCATTCCCCAAGCAACTGTTAATTGTTTTTTATTCATTATTTTTTATTAGTAAAAACTTTTAAAATATCTATTGGTATTGGAAAAAGTGTTGTTGTATTATTTTCTTTTCCTATCTCAACAAGTGTTTGCAAATATCGCAGTTGTAAAGCCATGGGGCTTTTTTGCATCAGCTCTGCTGCCTGACAAATTTTTTCGGCGGCTTGGTATTCACCCTCAGCGGCTATTACTTTCGCCCTGCGTTCTCTCTCTGCTTCCGCTTGTCTTGCCATAGCCCTTCTTAATTCCTCAGAAAGATCAACATGCTTAACTTCCACATTAGAGACTTTTATACCCCAAGGATCTGTCTGTTTATCCAATATAGTTTGTAACGTGCTGTTAATTTTTTCTCTTTGAGATAATAGGGCGTCTAATTCCATTTCACCTATTACACTCCTTAGGGTAGTCTGAGCCATTTGTGAAGTTGCAAATTGATAATCTTGCACTTCTATAGTTGCCTTTATAGGGTCCATTACTCTAAAATAAGTAACTGCATTAACTTTGGCAGAAACGTTATCCTTTGTAATGATATCCTGCGGTGGTACATCTAGGGTTACAAGTCTTAAACTTACTTTTACAGCTCTATCTATTGGCCATAGAACGAATACAATACCAGGACCTTTTGGTTTGTCTAATACTCTCCCCAATCGAAAAATAACAGCTCGTTCGTATTCTTTGAAGATTCTAATACAACTTATTAAATATAATATGACTAACCCCACAATTATTCCTAGATTCCCCATATCATCCTCCTTTACTTAACTACATCTTTCTACAATAAGACTCATTTCTTCAACTTTAACGACCTTTATCTTCTCGCCTGTTTTTATTTCCTCATGTGCTATTGCATTCCATGTTTCCCCATGAACAAAAACTTTTCCTTCCTTATCGACGCCTATATCGGTTTTTGCCTGACCAATCTCTCCTATCAATCCTTCCTTTCCACTTATAATTCGCCTTTTATGTGCTTTAACTACCGCTCCTACAAGAAAAATTGTAATTCCAGCCGTCGCTAAACTAGATGAAATGACAAGCATAAGAGAAACCCTCATTATTTTATATGGCGATTCAAATAGAATAAGCGAACCCAATATCATACACACTATCCCACCGAGAGTCAAAAGACCGAAACCAGGTACCTTCGCTTCAGCTATAAATAGTATGATTGCCAAAAAAATTAATGCTAATCCTGTATAATTAGTAGGTAGTAATTGTAAGCTAAAGAAAGCTAAAATAATACAAATTGCTCCAGCCACTCCAGGGAAACCTACGCCGGGATGAGTAACTTCATGTAAAAGACCATAAAAACCTAACAACAAGAGTATGTAAGCAATATTCGGGTTAGCCAATACATTAAGAAGGCGTTGTCTAGAATTCATATCTATATAAGCTATAGAGGCATCTTTGGTTTTAAGGACGATTGTCTTATTATCAATTTTTACTATTCTTCCATCTAGCTGTTTTAGAAGATCGCCTTCGTCCTTTGCGATAATCTCAATGACATTGTTTTTCAAGGCCTCTTCCTCAGTAATCGAAGTGCTTTTTCTTATGCTTCTTTCAGCCCATTCCACATTTCGATTTCTCTCTTTTGCTATAGACTTTATAAATGCTACAGTATCATTTAAGATCTTGTCGGCCATTACATCATCAGTATTTTCTATATCTTTTTCTAACTTTTTTATTTTATCCCCTTTTTCTTCCTTGTCTTTTTTCGAAAATGAATCTATCAGATCCCTCAATGCGTCCCAGATAGAACGTCTTCCAGCTCCTAAACTTACTGGATGAGCAGCTCCTATGTTTGTTGAAGGTGCCATTGCGGCTATGTGGCTAGCGTATGTAATAAATACACCTGCAGACCCTGCTCTTGAACCTCTCGGATATATGTAAATACAAACAGGAATCTTGGAAGATAATATCTCTTTGACAATTGTACGTGTCGAAGTTAATAAACCACCTGGCGTATCTAATTCAACGATTAAACATTCAGAGTTATCCTGATACGCTTTGTCTATAGACTTTATAATATAATCTGCAGTAATCGGATTTATGGTATCGTCTTTTATTCTAATGATGTAAACTTGGTTTGCTTTAGCAAATGTTTCATAATGAAGCGACGTAAGAAAGGCAAAAACGAAGTACACAGAGAGAATTAAAAATACTTTAATTAAGTGTAGTTTATTTTTCTTCATATATTATTATTTTTAATAAAGTATAAAAAAATCAAGTCTATACACTGGAAATGAAGATGTATCTTCCTAGCTTCTTTAATTATACAACTTCCATTTCAAAATGGTAGGGAAATTTAGAAACTGATAATAGACGCAGGAAGTGGGGAAATCTAACAGGATTTTTTAGGAAATTAATTAGTCTTTTAAGAAAGGTCCCATCGTAATGTACCATAGTTTTCCATCTTCTTCTTTAAATCCAAAGGAAAGCTTACCATATGGTTTATTATAGGCATATACGGTATTAGTAAAAATTTTTTCAATTCTTTCGGGAGAGCCAAATTTTTCTCTAATAGACTCAACAGTATCGTTTTCGTTAAGTTCGGGAACTATTTTACCTTTAAATGGTTCCATCGGAATCCAAGAAAAGTTTACACCGCTGGGATAAATAATAATCATGTATATTCTTTCTTCATTAGTCACTAAATTTTCTCCTAAGACAACGGCTACACCGGTGTTACTAAAAAATTTGTTTTTAACCGAAGACTCTTTAATAACTTCTTCTACCTTTGATATATTCGTATAGTCACCTATTAGTAAATCACCCAATAAACCATAATTTAAATCACATATCAGCTCACCCTCCTGATTTTTTTGCATCAATTCTTTTCTTCTCGCCTTTTGATCTTCTGTTTCTTTTGTCTCCTCACCAACTTTGATATGAGGGTTTCCATTTTCTATGCTTGTACCAGTTTCTACCAATGTATTTCCAGACATTTTTTTCTGCGGTAGAACGGCAAAGACGTTGTTAATTATACACGTAATAAAAATAAATATAAAAATTGCTACTTTATTTTTCACTTTTTTACTTCCTATTTAAAAAATTGAGTATGTCTTGGATATGATTTTGAAATTTTGAGCGGGAGGAGCTGTCAAGGAAAGTAAATTCTATTCCTGCCTCAAAAGGATATTCTTTGCGAGGGGTGGCTTTTAACCAAACTACTTTTCCAATAACCCAGACCGGTTCCACAGATTCCTGAAAGTAAATACCTAACTTTAAAACAGTCCCAATTTCTATTTTCTGGTATAAATTAAGGCGTATACCACTTTCGGAGATATCTTTAGTCCGGCACTCAACATGAAGAGTATCATTTGCAATCTGGTAACTTATCTTTAAAGAATGACTAATTCTATCGCATCTGCGAGCTTTCTGCTTCTTTTTTTCTTTATATGTTTTTATCAGCTTTAACCATCTCATCCGCGTCACCTGACAAATAAAGCAACTTTATATCCTGGCTGAAACCATATTATACTTTATTGATCTGGCCTGTAAAGAGGTAATTAAAGAAAAAGGGCTGAACATGTGTCCAGCCCAGAGGATTGCTCTAACAAAAGCTATTAGTTTGAATTATTGTTCCGGAACGTCGGGCGTAGTCGTTGGAGTAGTCGTTGGAGTAGTCGTTGGAGTAGTCGTTAAACTATTAAGCTTTTGTTTCGCGTCATCCAATTCTTTTTTAATGCTATCTAGTTCTGTTTTAGTGCTATCGAGTTCTTTCTTAATACTATCTAGTTCTTGTTGCTTTGTCTGCGACTGGCTAGTAAGAGTGCTTATATCTGCATCTTTTTGTTGAATAAGCTGATTTAATTTGCTGACTTCATTGTTCAACTCTTCTATTTTTTTAGCATCTACGCAGCCACTCGATAAAAAAGCAACCAAAAACAAACACAATAAAGTAAAGGTAATCTGTTTATATTTCATTTTTCACCTCCTTCGCATTTATTATACCACTTCTATTACAAAATGGAAGGGTATTTTATTTAGGCTGTAAATTATAGACAAAAGAATGGCAAAATCTAACAGGGAATTTTTTAGGTTTTTAGGAATGAGCTGTGGGAAGAATTTGCCTTGAGTTTGTCCTTGCGAATGTGCCTACGCTCCCTCAATAATCGGGGTATACTTTTTTGCCTTCTTGTGTCCCTGTCTTTAGACATTACCTAAGCTGCTCTCTGCCTCACCGGTGAGGCAGGCTTTACTTTGAAACGGGAGAAGAAATATATAGGAATCTTAACCCCTTCTTCTCTCTGCTAATAAGACAATGTTTCTTAAGTCTTCTTTATTGCTTGCCTCAAGCCACTTCTTATCAAAATCAGGATTCTGGGTAATCTGGGCTATAGCAGCTAAAACTTTTAGGTGTAAATTGCGCTCATCAAGAGAACTCACAAGGACAAAAATAATGTGTGCAATCTCATCATTGGAGAATATGATTCCTGCTTTTGCTCTAACTAAAAGTATTTTAAAAATACTTTCACCTTTAACGATAATATGAGGTATAGCCAAACCCTTCCTTAGTATTGTGCTACTTTCATTTTCTCTTGCAATAAACTTTTTAAATAACTCTTGCGAGTCTGTATTTACTTTTCTGCCCAAAATATCTGAGACCTCTTTAAAAAAACTTTCCATCTTGATAGGCGCCTCTATATCTAAAACTTCACTCTCTTCAATGAGCTTATGAAATCTATCTTCTATAATCTCGTCTCTTTGGACAACCACATCTTTTAATTCTACAAGGAGGGTATCTGACGTTAGTTCTTTATCCTTAGCTATTAACCGCTCTAAAACATATATAAGCGCAGAATTTGTGCTCGTCCTTTTTTGCACATAAATCTTATACCAAATAAATCCTAATAATAGAAAAATTGTAGTCAAGAAAATAATGAATGTACCCATCTCAATTAAAAGGAACCCTCCTCCCAAGATTCCTAAGATTTGTAAATAGGGATAAAAGGGAGAGCGAAATTTCGGTCTGAAGCTTAAAATTTTGCTTTCTCTAAATAAAATTAGGGTCAAATTAGCAAAAATATAAAGTAAAATTAATATACTAGAGGCGACCTTAACTAACAGCTCTAACCTTAAGAACAAAATAACCGCGGCCATAAATAATCCCGTAAAAATAATAGCGATGTAAGGGGTCTTAAACCTGGGGCTTATCTTTTGAAAATTCAAAGGCAAAAGTTTATCTCTGCTCATTCCCAAAGGATACCTTGAGGCAGTCATAATCCCTGCATTAGCGGTTGAAATAAAGGCTAAAAATGCTCCTATGCTTACTATTATTTTAAAAATATTACCCCCAAGAACCCCCGCTCCATCTGAAATAGGAGTAATGGTCAATTTTAGATTTTCAGGATTACTAACTCCAATGGTTACAAAAATAACCAAAGCATACAAAACAGTGGTTACAATAAGAGAAAGAAGCATACCCAAAGGTAAGTTTCTGCCTGGATTCTTTGTTTCCTCGGCTAAAGCAGCTACCTTTGTTAAGCCGCCATAAGAGATATAAACAAAACTTGCCGTAGCAAACACAGAACCAAACCCCTTATCGAAAAATGGAGAGAAATTCAATAAATTGACAGTTTTCGCGCCAAAAATAATATAGATAAAGAGGGTAATCAAAAGCCCGATAACCAAAAATACCTGAAATCTGCCGGCCTCTTTTACGCCGATCAAATTTAACAAAATAAAAAATAAACAACAATACAGCGCGATAATATTTAAAGGGAGATGGGTAACGATAGTCAAATATGCTCCCATACCTACAAGCGCAAATGCGGCTTTTAAGCTTAAAGAAAACCAACTACAGAAGCCAGCTATCGTTCCTAATAAAGGACCAAAGCCACGCATAATATAAAAATAATCCCCCCCTGCCTTAGGCATAGCTGTTGTCAATTCTGCTTTGCTTAAGAGAGTAGGTATACACAGAATAGACGCCAAAATATAAGATAAGATTACTGCCGGGCCTGCCTTGGCAAAGGCTAATCCCGGTAAAATAAATAGCCCTGAACTAATCATAGCCCCGGTAGCCACACAGAAAATATCCAAAAGTGTAAGTTCTTTCTTCAAATCCGGCTTCATCTAAATATTCTGCTTACCTAACACCAGAAAATACTACCGATATCAAACACCTTCTTTGCTAACCTTAGCAGTTTGGCATTATATTATCATAAGAAAAAAACACCGGCAACAGATTTTACATATATTAAATTTGTGGCAGTTTAACGAGTAGATCTTTAGAAAATAAAGGGGTGGTTCGGCAAAGAAGTGTTTAGAGTTGTCCAAAAGCGACCCTGCCCGTACCAATTTGCACCAAATTAATTTATTTACACAAATAAAAAATCTCCGCAAGTTGATTACGGAGTATATAATTGCTTCAAAATCAATGGGTTATGAAAACTGCCCAGCTAGGTTTACGAATCACCTGCTCTACCGCTTAAGCTATGGGATCAATCCTTAGACCTGTAATATACTATTTTCAAGGAATTTTCGGCAAGGAAATTGGGAAAGACAACTTATACTATAAATTTTTAAGGGGTTTTTTATCTCGCGGGCTTGGGATCGTTAACAGTACTTTAGATGCATGGGAAATAAGGGTGAGTATTTATCAACCGAATAATATTTTGTGATATTGTTTTCAATATCAGAAGGCGTAGCAATAAATGCCTGCACATGACAGTGTGATAATGTTTCTATTTCAATGACTGCTTGTTCATCCAGAGGATCTGCCATTGCCACCGTGAAACATTTACCAACCTTATCAAGGGGTATGACAAGATATTTACGGGCGACAGGTTCTGGAATTATATTAAGAATTTCTGAGTCGATATTATAATTTTCTAGGGGAATATAGGGAAAATGATATTGGGTCATCAAAGCCGAAACAACATCTTCTTCCTTGGCAAAATTTAATTTTATAAGAACATTTCCGATATAGTGAGAATTATGCTTATGGATCTTTAATGCTCTATTAAGCTGCTTCCTGGTTATAATTCCAGCCTTAATTAGAAGTTCCCCTATGCGTTCGGAAGTAAACCTTTCTTTTTTCATACCAAGTGACCCTCTTGGTTTTTATATATAATTACTGCTCAATGCATAGTTTGCACTATAATTTGATTGTTTTCAAGGTGTTTTAAAGGCATTGCGGAAAGCCCTTTCAAAACATCCCAAAGACAACATCCTAAAGACGGTTTCTAAATATCCTTAGCATTATCAAACAGTTACAATAGAACTGTCCGTGGGACGTTCCAACAGAACGCTCTTTATTTATTATATAGAAGGTTAAAAAGAAGCTGTCATAAAGTTTGTTGGCAATGGAAATAGTGAGGGAATTGAAGGATTTTTTGCTGCAGTTAAGATAATCCTTAAGCAACTATTAATTGTTTTTTATTCGTCTGCTATATTGCTCAGCATCTCCATACGTTGGTCTTGGATATCCTGTAGCTTTTTCTTGGTGCTATCTATAAATGAGTTATAACTAGTGGTATCTATGCCTTGTTCTGATATCACTTCTTGCGTCTCTTTGTTAAGGGAAGGTTTTTTAAAATAAAAGTCAAATACTTTGAAGGCAATAAACATAATTATCGCAAGAGCCAACAAAAGTTCTAAAAACATAAAACCTGTCTTAATCTTTTTCATCTCTTTAAAAAATATACTTAGTGCCAAGCATATACTCTTATATAGGTTCCAATTATATAGAACCGTCCCCTATTTTCGCTTATCTCTCTTTTTTATACAATCCGATGAGCTCTGCTTTGTCTAATATATGACCCTCCATGACTCTCTCTAATTCTTTCTTGCTCATCCCTTCTTGAAGGTTAAGCATGGCATCCAGGGCATATATTTTGAAATAGTAACGGTGAGTCCCTGAGGGTGGACAAGGTCCTCCGTAATCCTTCCTGCCAAAATCGTTAATCCCCTGTTTTCCTGGAATGCTGTTCTCTTCTATACGGCCAACAACAGGAATGTCGAAAACAACCCAGTGAACCCACATCCCCATCGGAGCGTCAGGGTCGTCAACAATCAATGCCAAACTTATGGCCTCTTCCGGTATATCTTCAATGATTAAGGTTGGATTTATATCCTTTCCCTGACAAGTAAACTTCTTAGGGATAAATTGATTATTCTCAAACTCAGGACTTGATATTTTCATAGCCACACCTCCTTCTGTCTTATTTATTATTACGAAGGTTGCAAGTACAAAAAAAAGTAAAAAAGTTAAAAGGATCCGCTTTCGCATTCTTGCTTATCGAGAAACACAGTTGTTTCCTTCATGATGCCAACTGATAATTTTCCCATCCTTGTTTATGATAAAACTTGTCTTGCAATAAATTTTATACTTCTTAAAGGGGGCTGTTTCTGTTACATATTCTGTCGACGTTCCGCTATAAGGCTGGTCTCCTATGGTGCCACTCTGATAAGTTGTTCGTGGCACCGTATATGTATAGCCACCCGTTTGAATAGTATCTTTACGTACAAATTGAATAGCCTTTTTACCGTCATTCATACGATAGACCTTATCCGGAACTCCCCAAGAAGCGATCAGATCATTTTCACTTACCCCAATCCAGGTATTTAATTTCGCCTCGTATTTTACAGTCGTCGCACAACCGGATAATCCTAAACAAAGCAATAAGAGAAATCCTTTTTTCATGGCGCCACTTCCCTTTCAAAATATTAAATGAATCAGGAAACAAAGTGTCAAGGAGGTTGCAGGGGTTCGGCTTTATCCTTTTAACAACCGACGCAATAAAGCTGATGAGTCGACAAATGGGTGATGACTTTTATCTTCTCGCTCAGTTCGTAAGAATACCTGTTTAACCACTCTCTGCAGTGCTTGCATTTTGCAGCATCATCATGAATCTCTTCAGCGCAATAAGGACATCTCTTCATTTTCCACCTCCGTGGCTTTAAGGTGAATTATTAATTAAAATTATACCACTTCCGTTTCAAAAATGTAAAGATTTTTTAGTGATGTATTAGAAGCGAGAAAAGAAAATCTAGGGGAGATTTTTGGTTAAGGAAAGAGCCATGACAGCAAACATGGTTATGGCGATAAGGACTTTGGCAAAAACAGAGCCGAGCCTTCCCAAGACGCTGCCTGCCCCTGCCTTAAGCGAACGGATAAGGTCTTTTTGGATTATAAGCTCGACTAGGAAAGCACCCAGAAATAAACCGAAAATGGTGCCCCAAAATAGGCCAATACCCATGAGGCTGACTCCTGCGATAGCGCCGACAATACCGCCTATGATGGCGCCGACAATCGCTGCATTAGAGGCACCGAATTTCTTGGCTCCCAAAATGATAAAAACATATTCAAGAACCTCGCCAAAAAGGTAAAGAATCAAAAGGATAAAGAGAACCTTCGGGCTCATGATGGAGAACTCTGTGATAAAAGCGTAAAAAAGAGAACCCAACAGAATAATAAGCGTCCCGAAGGTAGTGAAAAAAATAGCGACAAAGCCAATCAGACTAAAGAGTACTAAAATTGTTAATGCTAATATTTCCATTCAGGTGAGTTTAACGCTTTGGCATCATGAGAATAGCGCCTAATAGCGCACCGATAACAATGCTTATGTAGGGATTGCTGGTCAAAGGGCAGACTCCGCCGGAACCAGACGAACACCTAGCCCAAAACCCAAGCGCATACCCAATTCCTGCGCCGATAATAATACCTAAGACAATTTTCACCGAAACAACTCCTATAAACAACTTAGAATTAATATTCCCTCTGGTGAGCCAGGGTCATATCCAGAAAGGTCCTTAAGCGTCGGGAGCGCGTAGGATGTCTCAGCTTCTTAAGGGCCTTGGCTTCGATTTGCCTGACCCTCTCGCGGGTGACCTTGAAAATATTTCCTACCTCTTCCAGCGTACGCGGGCAACCATCGAGAATACCGAAACGCAAAACCAGTATCTTCTTTTCCCGCTCGGTGAGCGTACTTAAGGCAGAGTTCATTTCTTCTTTTAGCATGGAGCGAACAGTCTCATTCGCTGGAGAAACAGCCTTTTTATCCTGGATAAAGTCTCCGAAATGAGTATCCCCTTCATCGCCGATAGGCATCTGCAGAGAGATTGGCTCTTGGGCAATCTTTAAAATAGCCTTCACCTTATCCTGAGGCAGCCTCATTTTCGCAGCGATCTCTTCGGGTAAAGGCTCACGGCCGTTCTGCTGGATGAATATCCGAGAAAACCGGATAATCTTATTGATAGTCTCCGTCATGTGGACGGGAATCCTGATGGTACGCGCCTGATCTGCAATGGAGCGGGTAATGGCCTGCCGAATCCACCAGGTGGCATACGTAGAAAATTTGTAACCTCTTTTGTACTCAAATTTCTCAACAGCCCGCATCAACCCAATGTTGCCCTCCTGGATCAGGTCCAGAAAGGAAAGACCTCTGTTCGTGTACTTCTTCGCAATGCTTACCACCAGCCTAAGATTGGCTTCGACCAGTTTTTTCTTCGCGCGGTTAAATTTCAAATGGGTGTTTTTAACCACCTTCATCTGTTCTTTGATTTTAAGGACAGATTCGCCCAGTCGCCGAAGCAGGGTGCGCTTACGCAATCTATCCCGCTTGCTCCTACCTTTCGTGGCCTCCAATTCTTTCAAGGTCCTTTTGAGCCGACGCACCGCCATCTCGATAACGGAAGTTGTAAAATTGAAGCTCAAAAATAGGTTAATCGTTTCTTGTGCACCGCGCCTGTACTTAAGGCGCTTCACCGTCCTTCTAATCTTATTGAAACAATTCGTTTTCTTGGCCTTGATATCTTCTTTAACCACTTCTTCTAAGTTAATCCTTCCCTCCAGGATATCCGTGGCGACCGATAAAACTTGGTTACGGACGAATTTTGTCGCAAGGCTTGCCCGTTTGAATTTCTCAGCTCTATTTCATTTTCCCGGGAAAGCAGCGATATGGAACCCATCTGTTTCAGATACATCTTGACCGGGTCATCCAGAGGCAAAAAGCGCTCCTCGGCCTTCAACTGTTCCTGCATTAACATCTCTTCCTTTATTGGAGGAACCTGCTTTTCCACGGCCTTCTCATCCCCATGCTCAATCAGCTGGATATCCTCATTCCCCAGTATCTCAAAGAGTCGGTCGATCTCCTCTGAAGAAGACACATCCTGCGGCAGCATATCGTTGACCTCGTCATAAGTCAAAAATCCCTTCTGCCGACCCAGAGCAATAATTTTTTCCATTTCTTTGATTGCGTGCTCTTTTTTCTTCATGGGTCTTTCCTCTGTTTGATGAGACAATCAAATTCCTGTATCAGTCGTCCTAATCTTTCCTCATCCCCTGTCTGTTGCGCGGCCTTGATCTGTTCGTGAAGCGACTGCTTTTTTAGTTTTAACCTTTCGCTCTTTAACCGCCTGACGCAATCCATCGCCACGGTCTCTTTCTGTTCGTGAGAAAGACTCTCGGGCAAAAACATCGATTCGCAAACCACCTGGGCGCTAAAGTCATCGCTGATGCGGTTCATGAGAGATGCAGGCTCCACTATCTTGCCCTGCTCGACCAGCTCAAACAGGATGGACACGATGCGACAGGCCCTTTCATCCTGAAAATCAGCCGGCTCCAGATTCTTTCTAATGTAGTCCATCAACTCATTTTCTTCAAGCATCAATTTAATCAGCAACTTCTCTGTGGGGTTTATCGGAGGAGATGCTCTCTTGGGAACCCCCTCGCTAAAACCCGTGTAAGACTTAGGAGAACCTATCTTTCTTATTTCCTCTAACAGGGCTTCCTCCCGTATATCCAGATCCTGCGCCAGTTTTTTGATATACTCTGACCTTAAGACCGCATTCTTAATCTTTTGGATCGTCTCCAGCATGGAACTGGCAATTTTGGCCTTGTCCTCAATCTTGTGGAAATCAAAACGCGATTTTAAAACCTGAAGCTTATAATCAAATAGGTTAGCGGCATTAGTTATCTTCTCTTCCAAAGACTGGATGCCGTGCTTACGCACGTACAGATCAGGGTCAAAGCCCTTTGGAAGCGAGACGACCCTAACATTCATCTCTTCTTCGATAAATATGTCCAGGCTCCTTAAGGTGGCCAGTTCTCCTGCTGCATCCGCATCATACACCATGACCACATTAGGCGTATATCTCTTAATAATTCTTGCCTGATCGCTTGTTAAAGCCGTTCCCAGAGAGGCCACGATATTCGTAAGACCCACCTGATAGGGTATGAGGAAGTCCAGGTAGCCTTCTACGATAACCACAAAATCTTTATCCCGGATACTGTCCTTTGCCAGATGAAAACCGTAAAGATTCCTGCCTTTCACATAAAGGGGTGTCTCCGGAGAATTGATATATTTCGGCAGTGAGTCGTCGAGCACCCTGGCGCCGAAACCAACCACTCTAGATTTGATATCGCATATGGGCAACATCAGGCGGTTACGGAACCTGTCATAGAATCCGCCCCCTTCTTTGGCAAGGATGAGCCCTGCTTTTTCCAGTAAAGACAGATTATAGTTTTTCGCTCTTAAGGCAGTGCTCAAGCCATCCCAACGGTCTAGGGCCAGGCCTAGCCTGAATGCCTTCATGGTCTCCTCGCTTATGCCGCGTTTTAATAAATATTCTCTGGGGTTAACTCCCACAGGCCCATTAAGATTCTGCTCATAATACTGGGCTGCTAATTCGTTAATTTTATAAAGCTGGGTGCTGAGGCTTGCGGTTTTGGATTCCTGGACGCTTATTTTCGGCAACTGAATGCCTGCTTTTTTCGCCAGGAGCTCCACTGCCTCCGGGAATTCGAGTCGCTCATAGCGCATGAGAAACTTAAAGGCATTGCCCGATTCCCCGCAGCCAAAGCAATGAAAAATCTGACGGTCCGGGGACACCATGAAAGAAGGCGTCTTTTCGTGATGGAAGGGACAGGAGGCCTTAAAATTCCTGCCAGCCTTCTTAAGCGGCACATAATTAGAAATCAGTTCAACAATATTGATGCGGCTTAAGATATCGTCTAATATATTGTCAGGGATTCTACCTGCCATTTCGCTGACTCATTTTCTCGTTTTCTCGTTTTCTCGAGACAACGGATCAACGAGATAACGAACTCACTAATCTCTTCTGATTCTTTTAAATCCCGAACAGTCTATAATCTGGAGCAGCTCTTCTTTTTCAATGCGATCTAGAAGCAGATTCAGACCCAGTGTATCGCTGGATATGTGTCCTGCGATAATCACGTTTAGATGGGTATCCTTGACTTTCTTAAAATGCTCTTCACTCAAGTGCATGCAAATGAGGGTCCTCACTCCTGCTTTATAAAGTTTATCAAATACGTCACGCGGGCCTTCTGTGCCTCCTGTCATTTCCAATAAGACCTTTCCCACCGGCCGCTCAGGGTTACCCAGTATGACACGCGGCCCTGCCTGATGAAGGTGAGCCTGTTGATATTCCGGGATTCCCATAAGAATATCAAGGACGTCCCGGACCTTCTTGGGCTTCTCCTTATCCATGATGTCCTGCAAAAAAGCATAGGCATGATTATCGGCGGGTGTGTGCACGCACATGAACGGCAGATTCAGGAGCCTGGCTGCATCAACCGGGCGCATGTGATTCGCAGGCAGAATCTTTCTCTCCACCTCCCAACATCTCTGTTCCAGGAGCCTTTGGGCTTCAATTTCTGGAACACCCACTTTCTTTAAAAGGTCGACCTGAAGCTGCATAACTTTGTAAAGAGAGGCGTAGGCCTTACCTTCGGGATGATGCGAGATAACCAAATCCAGACATCTTTTTTCACGGAGCCTGTCCGCCAGCAAAAGCTCAGCCACTTCTATGTCAATACCAATGAGGATAGTCTGCACCTGGATATTAGGATCACCGAAGAGTATGGCTGTGTCTGAGTAAGAGCGGATTGACTTACGTCGGCGTGGGTCGCGGTCTTTTCCGAATTTTATGACCTGCTGATACAAACGGGATAATCTCATTGATTAAGGTCTTTTTTAATTTCGAGGACCGTCGAATTAAACTCTTCTCCGACGGAAAATCTGGAGGCAATATGATTCCATGTCCAACTGTATGTATCAGCAGCCAGGTTAAAGGCGCGCCTGCCTGTAAAAGAACTTCTCACGCTGTCTTTCAGATAGCCGATACTGGAAACCGCCAATATGAAGACGATGAGGCTTGTCAGAAATATGCCTCTGAAGAAACCCAAGAATAAGGCTACGGTCTTATTGACCAAAGGATTAATCTGCATCTTAATAAAACGGTCAAAAACCATTCTGAGCGCCACAAACATCAAATAACCAATAACGGCTATGGCGAGTAAAGAAATAAAATCCACAAACTGCAAAGGGAGCTTACCCCTTGCAGTGGGTCTGCTTCCAGCTACCCAATCCGTGAATATGGTAAAATAATGCAATGAGATATACAGCGACGTCAGGGTCCCTAAAAGCTTAAACAACTCCAGGGCAAGCCCTGTACTCAATGCCATAAAAATAATTCTTAAGAAAAGGACAACCATCAGGAAGTCTATCCAGTTTAGCTGCTTCAAAATATCTGAAATCATAAGCAGACCTCCTTAAGATAAAATATAAACGCAACTAGAGTAAAGACATGAAGTTTTGACTATAAAGTCCACAGAAGTTTAGCATAAATTATTGCCTTTGTCAAGGAAAGCGCTTTCTTGCCGAAAACCAATTGATAGTCCTGGAAAGCCCCTCTTCCAGCTCTATTTGGGGAAGCCACTTGAGGATCTTCCTGGCTCTTGAGATATCCGGCTTTCTCTGCCGTGGGTCATCTTGCGGTAACGGCTTGAACGTGATCTTGCTTTTTGAACCTGTCAAACGAATAACCAATCTGGCTAATTCCAAAATCGTGAATTCTTTCGGATTGCCTAAATTAATAGGTGTGTTTGTCCTGGCGTGCATTATTCTGATTACTCCCTCGATAAGGTCATCGATATAACAGAAACTCCTCGTCTGAGTCCCCCGGCCGTACACCGTCAAATTCTCATGGTGTATGGCCTGATGGATGAAATTAGGAACTACCCTGCCGTCACGTATCCTCATGCGCGGGCCGTAGGTATTAAAAATCCTAATAATCCTCGTATCGATCCTATGGACCCTGTGATAGGCCATGGTGATGGCTTCGGCAAAACGCTTGGATTCGTCATAACAACCCCTGATGCCTATGGGATTTACATGACCCCAGTAATCTTCCCGTTGTGGATGCTCCAAAGGATCCCCGTAGACCTCAGAGGTCGAAGCCAGCAAAAGGAGAGCTTTTTTCTCTTTGGCCAGGCCTAAGGCATTATGCGTACCGAGGGAACCGACCTTTAATGTCTGGATAGGATATTTCAAATAATCCTCAGGTGAGGCCGGAGATGCAAAATGTAAGACAAAGTCAACTTTTTCTTTGATAGGGATAAACTGTGTCACATTGTGCCGGATAAAGAGAAAATGTCTGTCTTTCAGGAGATGCCGGATATTTTCCATACTTCCAGTGATAAGATTATCCAGGCAGATGACCCTGAAACCTTCATATCTTAGCCGGTCGCACAGATGCGAGCCGATAAAGCCAGCCCCTCCGGTGACCACCGCTGTCAATTTGGGTAACTTACAATAAGATGACTTTTTTGTCTTTCGTATTCTTATAGACATTACGCGTGTCAAAGATAAGTTTAGAATTTTTCAAAAGGAAATCATAATCCACATGGGAATGGTCAGTGGCAAGGATAACGCAGTCAAACCTTCCTAGAATATCTTTCGTAAAGGGAATCGACTTCAAGTCGATAGAGTCTGTCCTAAGGTAGGGTATGATGGGGTCAAAATAGGAAACGGAAATATTTCTTTTTTGCAAAGCGAGGATGATATCCAGAGGAGGAGATTTACGCAAATCTAATATGTCCCTCTTGTAGGTGACGCCACACACAAGAACCCTGGCCCTCTTGAGCGAAATCTTTCTGGACTTTAATGCCTCCTCCACCCGCTCAACGACATACTCCGGCATATAATTAATGATATCGGATGCCAGTTTGATAAAGCGCGAGCGAAACCCGAAATGCCTCGCCTTCCAGTAAAGGTAGAGTGGATCCTTTGGAATGCAGTGGCCGCCCACGCCTGGCCCTGGATAAAATGGCATGAAGCCAAACGGCTTGCTGGAAGCCGCTTCAATCACCTCCCAAATATTGATATCCATCTTATGCGCCATCATCGCCAGCTCATCGATCATCGCAATATTGATCAGACGGAAGGTGTTTTCTAATAGCTTGGCAGCTTCGGCTGTGCGGGATGAGGATACCGGCACGACCCTATCAATGATATTCTTGTAGACTAACTCGGCCAGGGCCGTCGCTTCAGGGCTTAAGCCTCCGACGATCTTGGGGATCTTATGGACGGGATAGGTTTTATTGCCCGGATCGATTCTCTCGGGAGAAAAACACAGGAAAAAATCTTTATTGTGCTTAAGTCCCCCTTTTTCAAATAGGGGCAAAATGACCTCTTCAGTCGTGCCCGGATAGGTGGTGCTTTCCAGGATCACGAGGCTGCCTCTTTTAATGTGTCTGGATATCGAACGCACCGCCTGTTTGATGTAGGAAATGTTGGGGTGATACTTTCTTCTCAGAGGGGTGGGAACACAGATGATAATAACATCTGAATCCTCCATGGCCTTAAAGTCGTTGACAGCGCGAAAACGACCTGAGTGGATGATCTGCCTTAACTCTTTCACGGGGACATCCGAAATGTAAGACTCTTTTTTCTGGATGTGACGGAGCCTGTCCGCATCCACCTCAATACCTAAGACAGAAAACCCTTTTTTAGCGAATTCGATGGCCAGGGGCAACCCTACATAACCCAGGCCAACGACGGCAAATTTGACTTCTTTTCGGTAAATCCTTTTTTGAAACGCCTCAACATTCTTATCCATTGCTCTTTCCTCTACCCACGCTGATATAGGTGAAGCCCATCTTTTTGAGGCTCTGGGGGTCGTACATATTGCGCCCGTCGAAAATTAGCGGCCTCTTTAATAATCTCTTCACCCTGGCAAAATCCAGTTCCTTGAACTCATTCCATTCCGTAACCACAAGTAGGCAATCGCTAGCCTTGCAGGCCTCGTAAGGATCCTTACAGAAAATAACATCTTTCAGGAGGAGCCTGGCCTTATCCATCGCCTGAGGGTCATACGCCTTGATCTTGGCTCCTTCTTGTTGGAGGCTATGTATGATATCCAGAGAGGGGGCATTGCGTATATCATCCGTATCCGGCTTAAACGAAAGGCCTAAAACACCGATAGTCTTGCCTTTGATAATCCAGAGCTTATCCTTCATTTTCCTCAGCATAAAACTTTTTTGCTCTTCGTTGATATCCTTCACGACTTTCAACAACTCAAAGTCATAACCTAGCTTTTGCGTAATCGTTATAAAAGCGTCCAGATCCTTGGGAAAACAGGAGCCACCGTAGCCTAGTCCTGCATTCAGAAAAGCGCGGCCGATCCTTTTATCCAGCCCCATGCCCCTGGCCACTTCTTCCACATCCGCGCCCACTTCATCGCAAATGCGCGCCAGGGCATTGATAAAAGAAATCTTGGTTGCCAGAAACGCATTGGAGGCATGCTTAATCAACTCTGCTGATTTGATGCTTGTGACGATCAGGTGAGCCTTCAGAGGTTTATAGAGAGCACTCAAGATGTCTTTCGCCTTTTTGGACTCCACCCCCACGACGATGCGGTCCGGATGCATGAAGTCGTTAATCGCCTGACCTTCCCTCAAGAACTCGGGGTTTGAGGCCACGTCAAATTTAACCTTGCTCCTGATGTAGGTGGTGATGGTGTGCTTCACCCACTCCCCTGTCTCAACGGGGACGGTGGATTTCTCTACGATAAGCCGATAACTTTCCATATTCTGGGCAATGGTGCGCGCCACATTCTCAATGCCCGTCAAATCTGCCTCCCCGTTTTCCAGGGAGGGCGTACCGACCGCAATAAAGATCACCTCTGTTTTTTGGACAGCCTCTTTGACGCTGGAGCTAAACTTGAGCCTTTTCTTTTTAAGATTGTTCTTGATGAGCTCTTTCAAGCCCGGTTCATAGATGGGGCAGATGCCCTTCTTAAGGCTAGCGATTTTCTTAACGTTATTGTCTACACAAATAACAAAATTGCCTAGTTCCGCAAGGCAGGCACCTGTAACAAGACCGACATATCCGGAACCGATGACAGATATCTTCATAACCACATCTCCTTAAATAAAACCTTCCTTATTGCGCTCCGGAACGAGCCTCCCGATAACTTTGATTAAATCCGAACTCCATCTCAGGGAACGCCTTGAGCCTGAATAAGCAATAAATAGTGGCCCCCTCGTTTCTTTTATCGCTCACCGTGATATCCATAACCCAGCAGTGCAGATCCCTGGAAATCGTATATTCCTGCTCGAGGATGCCCCTGGATATATCGCGGTTGGCTGAATCCCGATAGTGCTTAAGATTATATCTTTGGTAAATAGAGAATTTCCATTTCGGATTGAGCCGCCAATAAAGGTGAGCTGTCAGCTCATTCCCGCTTTGTCTCTGATACCGCTGTCCAAACCCTAATGATCGCTCTTTGCCCAGATTCAAACTGATGTCGCAATTGGCCTCGGTGAACTTACGGTAATTAACGTCAGAACGGCTTCCTGAATGTTGGTAGACGGCATCGGCCTGAATGCGCAGCCACGAATAAGGCAGGAGCTTCAAATCCAGGAGGATATCCGAAAGATGACTCCCTGATTTGCTCCCAGTTTTTGGCTGGAAGACATAAGCACTGCTCACCAAAAAATCCAGCAGATCCACGCTCTTACCCTCTCTTTTTGTCTGCAATTTATTAGAGAACCCAAGATTAGCTACATTGTTTCCTGTAATCGCGTCAATACTGTCTATCTGATAAAGCTGGCTGGCAGGAATCGTGGGGTCGTGATTATAAGCGTAACCTACGGTCGGCGTGATGATATGCCTTAAGCCGTCCAGTTGCATGTTCAGAAAACCAGACTTGACATCGAAGATGCGATAAAACTTAGTGCTCAAATCCACCCCACTATAAAAGGTCACCCTGGAGGCAAGATTTTCATCATCCGCTGCCTTATCGTACACCGTTTCCCGACCTGCGACAAACGGAGTCACTTGAAAGATTGACAGGCGCGAGGGCAGTGAAACTTTATTGAACGTATCCAAGCGGGTCACACTGACCTCATCTGAAGATACGGGCGCTGTTGAAGCCTTCTTGTTAAAAGAGGCGAAAGATGTGCTGCTCTCAAAGTAAAAAGGAGTCTCTCCCATATTGATACTAGGAAGAGAATATTTAACTTCAGGCAGTTTATCTAACTGGTTGAACCAGTTATTAATGCGTTTCTGAACCAAAAAGTCCATGCTGGAATATTTAAAATTGTGATGGAGTAAAGCGTATGTCAGGGGCTCACTGTCTGTTTCGTATTCACGGTAAAAATAATCCTTAAGAAAGCTGTGCGCCGTATCGAACTTCCTGTGTTCATCCGTAATCTTGTAGACTTCAGAAGTCACTTTGGTCCTTTCATCCACTTCCCACCTATGGCGCCAGCGAACCAAATATCTCTGGAAATCCTCATTCAGTCCATCGGGTTGCTCATGCGTATAATAAAACTTATAATTCCCTTTTCCGAAATGTTGGCTGAAATAGTTAAGCCCGAACCCTTCGGCTAGCCCGAGTTTGCTGCGGTAATCCAGATAGAGCCTGGCGTCGAGAGAGGGTGTCAGATTCTGTCTGTACATGGAAAGGAGGTAGCCGCCCCAATCCGATCTTTTTCCCGGCATAACCTGAAAATGCATCATGGAATCTTTCAGGCTGTGATTGTAGCGGGGTAAATACAAAATTGGGGCATCGCCGATAAAAAATGTGTCTCCTTGCGTTTGGATCTTGTCTTTAGGGAACATATTGACCTGTTTAGCGCCGATGCGGTAATGGGGTTTGTCGAAGCTACACGTCGTGACAAAACCCTTCTTGGCAATAAATTCTGCATCACTTACCTTTTCCACTTTTTCCGATTTGCCAAAATAAGGATTCGCACGGAAATGAGAATCAAAAATCGTGCCCGTTTTCGTATCAAAGTTATAGGTCATCTTTGAACCTTCGATGATGCCTTTTTGATCGTCCAGCACCACCAGGCCTTCGGCCACTGCTTCTTTAGTTTGCGTATTAATAGTCAATTTCTGACAGGTGAGCTTGGAGTCTTTGTAGATTATCTCGACTTTTCCCCTGGCTGTGATCTCCTTATTATCCGTCGAATATTCCACCTCATCACCATTGACCACGATAGGCTCTTTGGCCTCCTGGGCTAAGGCAGAGGTTAAATTATAGATAGAGATGGCAAAACAAATTCCAAGCCCCAAGCACCAGATTCCAAATAAGCCCCAAATTCCAATTTTCCAAACTCGAAACTTAGAAGTTTTGGACATTGGGATTTGGGATTTGGGATTTATTTGTGATTTGGCCTGCCTGCCGGACAGGCAGGAATTTGGAATTTGGGATTTAAGCATTACTTCTGCGGTATCTTCTTATAGTCCTCCAAGAACTTCTGGATGCCGATATCTGTTAAGGAGTGCCGGATGAGCTGCTCAATCACCGCAAACGGGACGGTAGCAATATCTGCTCCGATCAAAGCTGCATCTACTACATGCACGGGATTACGGATACTGGCTACGATGATCTGGGTCTTGAAATTATAATTGGTAAAAATCTTTTTTATATCACGGACCAGGTCCATACCGACTTGGCTAATATCATCTAGCCGTCCGATAAAAGGAGACACAAAGTCAGCTCCTGCTTTTGCTACCAGTAAAGCCTGAGAAGGTGAAAAACACAACGTCACGTTCGTTTTTATACCTTCCGCTGACAAGGCCCGAACAGCTTTCAGGCCTTGCTTAACCAACGGTATTTTTATGACGATATTCTTGGCTATCTTGGAAAGTTGCCGCGCTTCCCTGACCATGCCTTCGGCATCTAGACTTATCACTTCTGCGCTGACCGGGCCGGATACAAGCGAACAAATCTCTTTTAACAAATCAGTCGCTTCTCTGTTCTCTTTGGAGATGAGTGTGGGGTTGGTGGTAACGCCATCGATCACGCCCATAGATGCTGCCTCTTTTATTTCCCTGACATTGGCACTATCAATGAATATCTTCATTTCAAAACCTCTTTGACTAATAAAGCTGCGCCCACCATGCCGGCATCGCTGCCTAGCCTGGCTTTAAGGACCTTGATGCGCTTGGCCTGAACACTCATCGCGCGTTTCCTGATAGTCTCTCTTGTCTTTTGAAATAAAACCAGACCCGCGTTCGCAATCCCTCCACCTAAAACAACGGCATCCAGATTCAATACATTGACCATTCCAGCCAAAGCCACACCTAGATGTTCGCCAATTCTAATCCAAATTCCTTTGGCTTTTTTGTTTCCTTTTTTTGCTAAAAGGCTGAGTTCTTCTAAAGAAATCGTTTTTTTAAAAACGTCTCTGGCTTCTTTTAATATCGGATTATTGCCGATATAAGATTCCAGGCAAGCCCATCCGCCGCAATTGCATGCGGGGCCTTTTTCATTGATAGGCAGATGCCCTATTTCACCCGCAGCATTATCTTTGCCGCGGTAAAGCTCTCCATTAAGGATTAACCCGCCTCCCACTCCTGTCCCCAACGTCAGACATAAAACATTTTGGAATCCGCGACCAGCCCCTAACCCGTATTCAGCCAGAGTCATCAACTTGGCATCGTTATCCAGAAATATGGGTAATTTTAGTCTTTTCTTTAGGATGCTCTTGAGGTTGACTTTCTTCCAACCAGGAATATTGGGAAAGAAATGCACAATACCAGAAGCGTGGTCCGTGGGGCCAGGCACACCCAAACCAATGCCGATGATCTCTTTTCTGGTTACTTTATTCTTACCTGTAATACGATGCACAGAATCGCAGATGGCCTGAATCAATCTTGGTTTCCGGAGAAACCTTTGAGTGTCTACGACCTCCTTATCTATAATCCTTAATCTTGAATCAAAAAGAGCCGTCTTCAGATTAGTCCCACCCAGGTCAATCCCGATGATGAACTTTTTTTTCATAAGGCCATATTTTAACCTAATTCCCGCGTTTTGGCAAGCACTCATTTTCAAGATCTGGTCTTGAAACGAATTGGCGAATAATGAGTTACGCAAAGACTCCTTCTATTGATGCCGACTTCAGTTTTTTTCATTGAGGACAACTCTATATAAATATGAATGAGGTTTTTTGGTTATCTTGGATACCTTTTCCATAGATATAAAGGGATTAACCCATAAACGGGGAATAAGGTCTAATGTGTATACGTCCAAATTGAATGGAATCGCTCTGTTTTCCATGTGAAGCCTAATGGTTCTTGTGCCCGATAGATATTTTATTAATCGACTTATTGTAGCCTTGGTAACCTTGGGAATTAACACAACATTTATGTCTTTATCTTTCCATTTCTCTTCGACCAACAAGAAGTACAAAAATGCAGTATAAGAGCAAAAATCTGTTTCGAGAATTAGGGCATGATCGCCTATTTCACTTAGTGTCTTTTCTACCTTTTTTTGCATTGACGTATTCTTGCTTTGGTCGACATCGCGATAATTTTTATTGACGCAAGACAGGATTCCCATCAATAGATACGATATAATCGCCACGTAAGTTAATTTTCTTATTTTTTTAGCCCTTATGAATTCCCATACGGCATGAGCCCCTAAGCAAAAAAATACCGTAAAAATCAAATAAATCGAAAGAACGTATCCGCCCCGGCAGAAACTCATTCCATAATTCAAAAACAATACACAAATCAACAAAGGGACAGCACATAATAATAAAAAGAAACATTCCTTTATTTTTTTTCTGCAACTTGCGAAAATACCGAAAACTCCCAGGGGGATCAGGGCAGGGTAAAAAAATTGTCCCCAGAAAGAAGGCAAAAAACACTCTTTAACCCTTGCCATAATTTTTTGAGGGAAGAAACGAAAAAATACACTTTTTAATTCACCGGCGCTGATATAATGAAATAAATCTCTCAATGAAAGGATAGGCACTTCTAATATGTAAGGCGCTTTCTGGAAGGAGCGTATCAAAATGTAGCTGTACACTAGGCAATCCAAAGCGACCATGGAAAGGACAAGAAAGAGCATCTTTCTGGTTAAAAAAATTTTCCTGTCCGTTATAAAAATTATATAAATGATAGCCAATAATAAAAATATTATTGTAGGATGGTTTCCTAATGAGATGCTGTATATAATCAGCGCCCCGTAAAGTTGATAATCTTTCCTTTCCCTGTGCCATTTTAATAAGAGAAATACGATGGTGGTGAAGAAAAATAAATTTAAAGTATAATGATTGGCGACTAAAGAAAGCGACCAAAATGTATGCGTTGTACAAAAAAATAAGCTGGTCAGAAAAGACAAGGATCTATTCTGGATGAGGTAACGTAATAAGAAATAAAAAACCAGACATGTAGCGCTCCCCCAAAAAGCAGACATCAAATTTACCCGCCAGGCAATGCTTCTAAGAGGAACAAGATGTATGAACAACCAATTGAGTAAAATATATGTTGGGAAGCCGGTCCTATGGGGGATGCCTAATATTTTGCCGATAAATTGGAATTGTGACGAATCCCCGGTTGGGCCTACTCCCGGACAGAGAGTCGCCGTGTATAATACCATGGTAAACAGTACAATCACGAAAGGGAATAAGACTTTCTCAGCAATTCTTAGATTCATAATTGAATATTATAAGGAATTCATAAAATTTAGCGCGTTGTTTTGTTGAACCATTTATGGAAAGTGAATTTAGACCTTACAAAATCTAACCCAAATCTTTGACAGGTTCTTATAACTTCATAATTATTAATTTGAGTATCGATTTCACCGAAATCATACCATCGGACAATGTCTTGGATGTATGACTTTACGAGAGCAGGAAAAATGCCCAAGCCTCTTTCAGAGACTGCAGCAAGCCCTTGGCCAACAATCTTGTATCCTGTCATCTTATAAAATTCTTTATTGATTTTATAGGTCAAAAAACCTAAAATCTTATTATTCCTTTCAGCTACCAAAACCTTATCTGCTAAAGAACCTCTACAGCATTCCTGAATCCATCGAATATAAAATTTATCAGCATTTTTCCTGGAAATATTTGAATCCTTATAAAAATGACTCAAAATGAAAATGCCTTGAACCATTTTAACCAAACTCCTCATGTCGTCATCTCTAAAAAGCCTCACTTGACACATGCTCTTAAAAGGAGAAATTTTGTGTTTTCTTTTATTAAACAAATAAGTAACCAATGTGTCCATAATCTTAAAACCCTCTTCTTCTAAAGAGTGAAAGACGGAATAATTGTCTGTACTGACCCGACAATAAAGACAAGAGACTCGCTCTTGACTACATATCCGCGAAACAAAAGAGAGAAGGTTTTTTATTACATCCTTGTTGTTTTTGTGTTCCTCCGGGATGATAATATGTTTCATCTCGGCCATCTCGATACCAAAGATTTCTCTCGCCCAGACTAATTTAACTAACGAAACTAAACCAACTATCTTATCTTTACATCTGGCAATAATTATCCAATTTTTTTTGCTATCCGTAGATAAGCCTGAAATTTGATTAAAGATATATTCACAGACAATCTTTTTTTTAAAAACCCTATAATATTTATAATCATTAAAATCAAGATTACTGATGAACAGTTTAAGATCGCGGGTATCTACTTGTTGATACAGGGTTATGTTAAACGTCTGCATCGATCCTCTACGGCTTATTCTGCTCAATGACCTCCTTGACAACAAAAGGGGGATTATTTGTTGGTGCAGGGTTTAAGGAAAAATTAAAAAAGATGTCTAGAGCTATCTTGGCCAAACGAAAAGAACTATATTTGGACCTGCCAATTCTTCTAGGGCAATGTCGCACTTCTGCTTCCATGGGAAAGCTTGCCAAATGGGCTAAATGCGGCTTAAGGAATCTGACATTTCCGTCAAAGTCTTTAAGCTGTCTGACTAAATTGGACTGGAATGCATTAAAAAAACATCCCCAATCGTGAAATCTTATACCAGTCTTCTTCTGGATAAACTTATTAATGATATATGAAGGGATTTTTCTGGTAAAAAGAGCGTCCTTTCTGTTTTTTCTCCAGCCACTTACAAGATCATAGCCTTTCTTTATTTTATCTATTAGCTTAGGAATATCTTCAGGTAGGTATTGTAAGTCTATATCTATGGTTACTAACGTTGCGCCTTTCGCAAACTGGAATCCGGCTAAAAAGGCTGCGGCCTGCCCGAAGTTTCGGATAAGTCTTACAATCTTAACGTTTTTATCATTTTCAAAAATGTCCTTCAGGACTTTAAAAGTCTTCTCCTGGCTTCCGTCATCTACAAAAATAAGCTCATAACTTGGCGTACATTCAGTCAATACTTTGACGAGTCTCAAATAAGTTCCTCTAATATTCTCCTCCTCTTCATTCCATACAGTGACAATCACCGAAAGATAAATGTCTTTAGCTCCTTCTTCCACCCTGTTTTCTCTTTCTGTATTTTGCTATTATTTTTTTCACAGCCGATATAACATCATTTATATCACGCTCATTCATCTTAGGATAAAGTGGCAAAGAAAGTACTCTATCGGACATATATTCGGCTATGGGAAAATCCCCTTTTTTAAATCCATAGGTCTTTTGATAGAAAGAATGTAAATGGAGCGCCCGGTAATGAACTCCTATCCCTATATTGTTTCTCTGAAGCGCATCCATGATCTGGTCACGGCTTGCAGATAAATCCTCAATTTTCAATCTTACCACATATAGATGATAGGAATGTTTTATACCCTCACCTTGCACGGGAATTGCCATCTCAGGAATACGTCGAAAGGCCTCATTGTATATTTGAGTGTATCTCTGGCGCACCTTAAGGAAACCTTCTAATTTCCTCAACTGAACCAGCCCCAGAGCAGCCTGAAGATCAAACATATTATACTTGTATCCAGGCAGAATCGTGTCCCAATGCCTGTAGGTCTGTCTCTTTGCCCTTTCCCATGCATCCAAATCCATCCCCTGTAAACTGAGCGTTTGTATCTTCTTGGCGAAGGCGGCGTTGTCAGTAGTGACCATCCCGCCTTCTCCGGTTGTTATGTTCTTGGTGGCATGAAAACTAAAGCATGCTAAATCTGTGATACTGCCAATTTTCCTTCCCTGATACTCGCTTCCCAAGGCATGGGCAGCATCCTCTATAACTATGATATTATTTCTTTTTGCTATCCTTAAAATTTCATTCATTTCACAGGGGCGTCCTGCGAAATGGACAACTACGATAGCTTTTGTCCTTTTAGTTATGGCTGCCCTGATTTTCCCGGGATCCATATTCAATGAACCTTTCTCTATATCAACAAATACGGGTTTTGCACCCTGGTGCACTATGGCGTTAACCGCGGCAGGAAAAGACATCGGTGTGGTAATCACTTCATCGCCCCCCTCTATTCCTATTGTCTTTAACGAGAGGTGGAGTCCTGCCGTACAAGAACTGACTCCTATGGCGTATTTGCTGCCGACGTATTCTTTGAAGTTCTTTTCAAATCTTTCAGTCTTCGGGCCTCTGCCAATCCAACCTGAACGTAAAGTATCTGTTATCTCCTGTTCTTCTTCATCATCCAGGCAAGGCCGATAAAAAGGTAAAAACGTATTCCTCACGGACACCACCCTTTAATGCCTGCTTTATGTATTATCACTCTAAATGCACTTTATATAAACTGATTTCTTCGTTTATGCTTGATATTTTTTTTAGTCTTAAACCTGGAAAAGGATATAAGGTATATACGGATAAATTCCATGGGACTCTTCTATAATCTTGCAAGGCAAGCCTGATTAAATATTTCCCCTTAAGATATTTTCTAACCTGACTCAATCTAACATGATGGGGCACAAGTATTACGTAGATATTTTTATCCTTCCATCTATCATCAACTAATAAATAATACATAAATGCATTATGATAGTCGTAACTTTCTTCAAGAATAAGGGCATGTTCGCCAATCTCGTTTAATGTTTTTTCTATTAAAGTCTGCATCTGAATATTTTTGCTTTGGTCGACTAAGAAATAATTTTTATTCAATGAAAATTGAATCCCAATTGCCAGGTACAGTATCATTACAAAGTAGATTATTTTTCTAATTTTCTGGTTTTTTATTAAATCCAATACGTGAGAAACGCCCAGGCCGATAAATAACATAAACATAAAATAAAAATGTAGAAGGTGCCTGCTATCGATAAAAATTTTTTCGTAATTTAAAATTAAAACGTAAAGCAATGAGGGAAACGCACACAATATTAAAAATAAATATTTCTTCTTTCTTTGAATACAAACGAAGAAAAGACCAAAAACCCCCAAAAGAGCTAAAGCTGGGTAAGAAAATTGCTCCCAAAAACAGGGAAAGAGGTTCTCTTTAATCCTGAGCATAGTTTTTTGAAGAAAAAAATTAAAAATTATTTCTTGAAATTGAGCTCCGCTGACAAACCAGAAAAATTTGCTCCAAGAACGAATCGGTATATTTAGATACGGCGCTTTTTGAAAGGTTCGTATGAATAAAAAGCTATAAAGTAAACACTCCAAAACAAACAAAGAAAGAACCAAAAAAAGCATCTTCTTCGTTAAGAAAATTTTCCTATCCGTCACGAAGATAATATACGCAACAGCTGGAAATAAAAATATTATGGTGAGATGATTTCCTAACGAAAGGCCGTAAATGAGCAAGGCCAGATAAAGCTGATAATCTTTTCTTTCACTATGCCATTTAAGTAAAAGGAATATAACTGTGGTGTAAAAGAATAAATTTAAGGTGGAATGCCTGGCAGCTAAGGAATAGAGCCAAAAAGAATGCGTGGTAGAAAAAAATAAACTGGATAAAAAAGCTAACCATTTATAACGGGTAAGCTTGAGCAATATGAAATATAAAACCAGGCATGTGGCACTCCCCCAAAAGGCAGACATAAAATTTGCCCGCCAAGCAATACTTTTAAAAGGAATAAGGTGCACAAACAGCCAATTCAATAAGACGTAAGTTGGAAAACCTGATGTATGAGGAACCCCTAATATTTTTCCAATAAATTGGAATTCTGCTTCATCCCCAATGGGACTTACGCCGGGAAGGAGAGTAGAAGTGTATAAGCCTAGTGTAAATAATACAATCGCAAAAGGGAATATGGCTCTTTCAGCAATTCTTAGATTCATAACTGAATATTATTTATATACGCAGACGCGGTTGCGGCCCCGCTCCTTGGCCTGATAGAGGGCCTTATCTGCCTTCTCGATGATCGTATCGGCTTCTTTGGCGTGTGCAGGAAAGGTCGACAGACCCAAACTCAGCGTCACTTTTAAATTTTCATCATACACACGGAAGCTTTTTGACTCAATGGCCTTTCGTATGCGCTCGCAAGCATAGCGGGCAGGCTCTGTATCGGTTTCCGTGAAAACAATGGATAATTCTTCTCCTCCGAAACGGCCCATAAAATCTATCTCCCGGATATTTTCCTTAAGGATTCCCGTAACCTCTTTTAAAATAGCATCCCCGACCAGATGTCCGTATTGATCGTTGATTTCTTTAAAATGGTCGATATCTGCCATGACAAAAGTTAGCTTGAGCTTAAATCTCTGGCAACGGCTGATTTCTTCCTGAAACCTTTCCATAAAATACCGGCGATTAAAAGTCTGTGTCAGGCTATCAACAATGGTAAGCTCTTGGACCTTTTTGAATAAAAAGGCTCCCTTGACCCCTGAGACAAATTGCTGGGCTAAAATATGGAATTTTTCTCTATCCTGTTCTGCAAGTCCTCGAACCACCAGAAATCCTACGGGCGCATCTTCCAATATGACAGGCAGGATAATCTGACCTTCTGAGGTAGCAGGCTTACTTTTAAGAAACAGGCAATCTTCTAATTTAAGCAATGCACTGATACGCTCTTTAAAAAGTTTAAATATCAAGTCTTCATTCAGGATCTTTCGAATATCTTTTGTCATATCATAAAGGGCGATCGTTTCCTCAACAGACTTCTCTAAAGCGGCATTATCCCTTTTTAATTTCTCAACTTCCCGTGATACACTCTCACACTCCTCTTTCAACTGCCTGAGAGCTAGCCCTTTCTCATTCAGGCTCCTGTAAAACCGCGCCCTTACGAACAACAAAAAAATTAAAGTTAATAAAACAAGAATGGCTAGATACAGCATATCTGATTTCTCCCACTTCGCTTGGCATGATACAGGGCTTTATCTGCTTGACGGATTAACTCATCTTCTGTAGTGGCATCTGCGATAAACTCAGCGATACCGATCGAAACCGTAACGTGGGTCTTCTGCCTTCGCAGAATAATCTCTTCTTCTTCAATATTTCGGCGGATCTCTTCGGCAAAACATTGAGCTGCTTTCTTATTGACGCCGGGAAGCAACACGCTGAATTCCTCTCCGCCAAAGCGACTCACCGTAGCAAGGGTATTTTTCAAGGCATCCGTCATCACTTGGCTCAACCTTTTTAATACGATATCTCCCGCCATATGTCCGAACCGGTCATTATATTTTTTAAAAAAGTCGATATCGAGCATTAGTAGATATAGCCCGGTTCGCTGACTCAAGGCTCGAAGGCATTCTTCCGTCAACCTTTCCATAAAAAACCTTTTTGTAAAAAGCTGAGTGAGCGTATCGTGGATGGCTAAATCACGCGTCTTTTGATAAAGCTCGCTGTTTTCTATGGCCACAGCCCCTAAATCGGAAATGGTAACAAGGAACCGCAGGTCACCTTGAGTAAAAAAACGGGGTTCGGGATGATCAAGCCTTAGGGTGCCTAAAAACCTGTGTTCACTCGTGAGGGGTGAACTTATCAAAGACAAAATAGGTCTGCTTTCACTATCAAACAACTTCTCCAAATCAAAACGGAAATCCTGCCGGACATCCTCAATGAGCAAAGGGCTTAAGTGCCTGAGGACCCAGTAATCAAAGACATCCCCTTTCTTAGCCCGGATGATAAGACCATCGTCTTGTTTCTTTGTCTTAAAAATCTGCAAATTCAACTGCTTATCAATAAAATAGAGTATACAGACACCTTGTTGGCGGCCAATATGGGAAAAAGCGATAGACGTTAGATTCTCAGCCACAAAGTCTAAATCCAGTTTACGGTTAAGCTCTTCAATATAGTTTTTAAGGTTGCTGTAACGGTCGAGTCGTACCTTTTGACCTGCATGATTCTGATGCTCCCTGACCAATTCATCTTTCAGAATATTCAGTTCTTCTCGCAGATCCTGAATTTTAAATTCCAACCGGTATTTTCTTTTTGAGTAATGCTGGAGAAGGAAAAAAAAGGCGAGAATATTGACGAGAAAAATAGATAAAAGCATGCTCACTTTACTTAAAAAAATTAAGGCGGGAATAGTTTAGACGATAGTTTCTTCCGTATCTTTATCGAAAAAGTGCACTTTGCTCATGTCGAAGACCACATCCATATCCTGGTTAATCTTGGGGCGGTCGTGTGCACCTACCCGCGCAATGAACGTATGCCTGCCGGTATTCAGATACAGATAAACCTCTGAGCCCATGGGTTCGAACACTTCACAACTCACGCGAACGATATTGTCCGGCGGGGCGTCGGAGACAAACAGCTTATCATATATATCTTCGGAGCGGATACCAAAGATAACTTCTTTGCCGATATAGGAAAGCATCTTAGGAATCATATCCTCAACAAGTCTGACCCGAATCTTACCTTCGTTAAAAAAGAACTTGCCATTCTTTTTCTGTAGGGTCCCTTGCATGAAATTCATGGGAGGAGAACCGATAAATCCGGCAACGAATTTATTCTTGGGGTGGTCGTAAACTTTAATGGGATCTGCCACCTGTTGAATGATCCCGTCTTTCATAACAGCGATCCTGTCGCCCATGGTCATGGCCTCGACTTGGTCGTGCGTCACATAAATAATAGTCGTCTGCATCCGGATGTGTAATTTATGAATTTCCGTGCGCATCTGGACGCGTAGCTTGGCATCCAGGTTACTCAAAGGTTCATCAAACAAAAAAACCAGCGGTTTCCTCACGATCGCCCTTCCTACGGCAACGCGCTGCCGTTCGCCTCCCGAAAGTTCGCGGGGCTTACGGCTCAAAAGACGCTTGATTCCCAATATCTCAGCAGCCTCATTAACGCGCTGTATGATTTCGCTCTTAGTCATATGCCGTAATTTCAGGCCAAACGCCATATTTTCAAAAACCGTCATATGGGGGTAAAGGGCGTAATTCTGAAACACCATGGCGATGTTCCTGTCTTTGGCCGGAACATCATTGACAAGGTGTTGAGCAATATAGATTTCCCCTTCACTTATATCTTCCAGGCCTGCGATCATCCTTAAGGTAGTGGATTTCCCGCAACCCGAAGGCCCAACCAACACCATGAATTCTTTACTCTCAACACCTAAATTAACACGATCAACCGCTTTGACACTTCCAGGAAAGATTTTTGAGACATTCCTCAGGCTAACCTGCGCCATTCTCCCACTCCTTAATTGTCTTGCTGTCTCGTTTACCCAAGCAGAGTCGAGGGTTATCTCGAAAAAACGAGTAAACGAGAAAGGGCTAAACTATGATTATATATGTTTTAAGAAAGATAGTCAAGCAACTGACTCAGTGTGATTTTGAGTTCCTTGCGGCGGACAATCATATCAATCAATCCGTGCTCTAAAAGAAATTCCGAACGCTGAAATCCCGGAGGCAACTTCTGCCGGATCGTCTGCTCAATAACCCGGGGGCCTGTAAAACCGATCAGGGCTCTAGGCTCGGCCACGATCACATCCCCGACACCGGCAAAGGAAGCCATCACACCTGCCATGGTGGGATTGGTCAGCACGGAGATGTAAGGAAGTTTGGCCAGCTTGTGATAAGCTAGTGCCGCACATGTCTTAGACATTTGCATGAGACTGTACATCCCCTCATACATACGCGCACCACCCCCTGAACCGGAAACGATAATGAGAGGCAGTTTGCTGCAGGTGGCTGTTTCAATGGCACGGGTGATCTTCTCACCGACCACCGACCCCATCGAACCCATGATAAAACGAGAGTCCGTTACTGCTAAAATGACTTTCTTGCCTTCACATCTTCCTTCTCCAGAGACCACTGCTTCCTTAAGGCCAGTGGCACTTTGGTCATTGGCTAATTTTTCTTTATAGGTCTTAAGCCCTTTGAATTCCAGGGGATCAACTGAAGCCATATCCCTGTCCAATTCAAGAAAAGTGTCTTTATCCATCAATAATTGGACCCGCTCATAGGCGCCTAACACAAAATGGTAATTGCATTTCGGGCAGACCTTCTGGTTTTCCTCCAGCGTCTTGTTGTACAGGGTCTCGGAGCATCCTTCGCACTTGGTCCAAAGGCCATCCGGCATTTCCTTCTTTTTTAACCGAACGATGGTATATTTGGGTTTTCCGAACAGAGCCATCTCTTCACCTATTCGAACTTATGAAGCAGGAGCCCTGATAAAACCTTCGGGTAAAAGTAGGTGGTCTTGCTGGGCATCCTCTCTCCGTTGAGGGCAACCGTTATCACTTCTTGAATCCTGGTGGGGTTCAGGAAGAAGGCGATGTGCGTTGATGAGCGATCAACTCTATCGATAAATTCATCCGCATGGGGGCTGTAGACGATGTTTCTTTTATCTTCAATATCAAGTTTCAAAATGCTCTTGAGGACCAAATTATTGAGAATAGAAACATCCAGGGATCTATATTCCTTGGACTTGCCGCTCATCATTTTATCCAGTATCCCGATATTCTTCAGGCGCAGGAGATGGAATTTGGCCTCCTTATACATCCCCAGGACATGCTCGGTCCGGCCCCCCTTTTCCATTAAAAAGAAAAGTTGCGTCTTGTCTTTGACTTTTTCCTCCACATAAAAATATTCCTTGAGTTTCTGTATAAAACTCCTGTAATCAAACTTGGCCCTCGTTTTGACCAGACGATGTACGGGAAGAACGCAAAGACCATGGGAAGGTGCGTTCGTAAAGTAGGCCAGGATGTAGTTAAAACTTTCCTGCCCTGTAAAGTCATCCTGCAGTTTTTTCTTCATTAAGTCCCTGAAGGCCAAGGCTACTTCATAGCGGTGATGGCCGTCGGCAATAAAGATATTCTCTTTTTGCACGCTGGCCTGCATATTAGCGATGACCTCGGGTGCATCGATTCGCCAGATCTTGTGCGTGACTTTTTCTCTGTCTGTAACTTCCAGAAAGGGAGCTTGACCCTGGACATAATGCTGGTAGGTGCGTTGCACTATCCGTTTGTTGTCAGAAAAAATCAAAAAAACAGGGCTTAAATTGGCTTTGACCTTCTTGATGAGCCTAAACCTATCCTCCTTGGGCTCAAGACGCGTGTGCTCGTGACTGTAAACAGGAGATTTCTTATCTCCCAGATGCAAAAGGGCGAAAAACCCCAACCGTTCTTTTTTTACGCCCCTTAGGCTAAACTGCTGGCTGCAGAAATAAATGCAGGATTGTTCGTCCTTGATCAGGATTTCATCTTTCAACCAATCCCGTAGATAATTTTTTGCACGTTTGTATTTATCCTCACCCGGCACCTTCTTGCCTAACTCAAGATGGATGAAATTATAGGGACTTATGTCGTGATAATAATTCGAATCGGCCATAGATATAATATCGTAGGGCGGACAAACCACCTTGGCAAGATCCCTCATCTTTTCCTGATTATACATCAGGGCTTTGAAGGGTTTTATTTGAGACATACTTTTCTTTCTGATAGAGCCAGCTTCCGGAAAACAAACAGAATGCATGCCACGAAGCCGCCTAGACAATCGATGAAGAGGTCAAAGACAGAAACTGTCCTTAAAGGGACAAAGGCCTGGTGTCCTTCATCGGTTAACCCATAAATTATAACAAATATTGTTGTAAAAAATACAATTTTTATATGGCTAAACGCAGGATATGTATTTTTCATAGCGCGGATAAAAAAACAGGCGAGAAGAAAAAAGATCAGAAAATGATAAAGCAAGTCCTGATAGGGAAATAAAGATGGAACACCGCTTCCTGGAATGCTGGAGGTATAAAATATAACTGCCATACAAAGGGCGACAGGAAACCAGAATCTTGCGACTTTAAACTTAAGATTGACAGACATTACACCCCTCTTTGGCCTTAGGGCAAGAGACAGGCCCCTGGGGTTTTGTGCTTGAATCCTTTTTGCGGTAATCCGTGGCATAGAACCCTGAGCCTTTGAAAATAATCCCACCACCCATACCGATAAGACGCTTGACCTTCAACTTCTGGCATTTAGGACACCTGCGTAGCGGCCTCTCATTCATATTCTGAAACACTTCGAATTTATGACCACAGGCACTGCATTCGTATTCGTAAGTAGGCATAAAACTTACTCCCTCTTTTAATTCGGATTTCGGTGCTCGTAGCTCGTAGCAAAAGATTTTACTCCGAGCCCCGAACTACGAGCTACGAACTAATATTATCTAAATGTTTTCTTTATTTTATCCGTGAAACTCTGTTTATGGAACTCTTCTCCTGATGCTCTCGCAAACTCTTCCATGAGCCGGCGTTGCTCTGAGTTCAGACGCGCAGGGATTTCCACATTTACTTTGACTAATTCATCGCCGATACCCCTTCCATGCACATCCGGTATCCCTTTTTGTTTAAGGCGAAAAATCTTGCCGCTCTGAGTTCCTGGAGGGATCTTCATCGTCACTTTTCCGTTAAGGGTAGTAACTTCAATCTCTCCCCCTAAAACCGCTTTAGTAAGACTTGTGGTAATCTGTGTGATGATATCATTGCCATGTCGCTCGAAGACAGGATGCGGCAAGATTTCAATAATGACATAAAGGTCTCCTTGACCTGAGGTACCAACCTCTCCTTCACCTCTGACCCTTAAATGAGAACCCGTATCCACTCCCGCAGGAATCTTGACTTTAATCTTACGAGTCACCCGGGTCCTGCCCTCACCGCGGCACTCTGGGCAGGGAGCCTGGATAACCGAACCTTGCCCCCTGCAGCGCGAACATGTCTGGGCCAGTTGGAAGAATCCGCTTGAAACAACGGTGCGTCCTGACCCCTTGCACTGCGGACAGGTTATTTTCTTGGTTCCCGGCTTTGCGCCCGTTCCAGAACAAACAGAACAGGCCTCATAACGGGGCACTGTAACAGACTTCTGCGTACCGAAAGCCGCTTCCTCTAAAGTTATGCTTACGGCTATCTGTAAATCCCGTCCCCGAAGACGAGCGCCTGAGCTGCGACTGGACCTTCTGTTAAAAATATCGAACCCCAGGTCGCCGAATATCTCATCAAAGATATTACCCCCGAAACCAAAATCCCCCAAATCCCGGAACACACTGCTAAAATCCGCACCCCTGAAAATGTCTTCATAGGCGTATTTCTGGTCAATGCCTGCGTGTCCGTACTGGTCGTAGAGCGCGCGTTTCTGGGAATCCGACAAAACCGCATAAGCCTCAGAAATCTCTTTGAACTTCTCCTCTGCCTCTTTTTTCTGTTCGTGAGGGACTCTGTCAGGATGGTGGCGTAATGCCAGCTCCCTGTAAGCCCTCTTGATCTCATCGAGACTAGCGCTCTTTTTGACACCCAGAATTTCGTAATAGTCGCGTTTGGTGGACATATATTTTAGCTCGTAGTACGGTACTCGTAGCTCGTAGCAAAAGATTTTACTACGAACTACGATCTACGAACTCCGAACTACTTCTTATCATCCTCTTCCTTATACTCCGCGTCAATGATCTCTTCGTCCTTACCTGCTTTCTCTTCTTTGGCCTCACTCGGGCCTGCCTGAACTTTGGGCCCTGTCTGCTGAGAAGCCTGCTGCTGTTGCTGCTTGGCAGCTGCCTGTTTGTAAATCTCCTCCGCCAGCTTATGGGAGGCCTTGGTCAAGTCTTCCATCCCACTCTTAATCCTCTGCACATTCTTGTCCTTGATGGCGGTCTTCAGGTTATTGAGTTTTGCTTCGATATCTGCACGCTCTGCCTGGCTCACTTTATCGCCGAATTCTTTAAGCGATTTTTCCGTGCTGTAAACCAAAGTGTCTGCCTGGTTGATAATCTCGACTTCCTCTTTTTTCTTGGCATCCTCGGCAGCAAACTTTTCTGCATCCTTGACCATCTTTTCGATCTCTTCCTTGGAGAGTTTCTTGGGTGCGGTGATACGGATGGATTGCTCTTTACCTGTACCCAGGTCTTTTGCCGAAACATGCACAATACCATCGGCATCAATATCAAAGGTCACCTCAATTTGAGGAACGCCGCGCGGAGCCGCAGGGATGCCCACGAGATCAAATCGACCCAACTCCACATTATCATCCGCCATCTGTCTTTCTCCCTGCAAGACGCGGATGGTCACGGCCGTCTGATTATCTGTTGCCGTGGAAAAAATCTGGCTCTTTTTCGTAGGGATGGTCGTGTTTCTCTCAATGAGCCTCGTATTCACTCCGCCCAGCGTCTCAATGCCCAGGGATAAAGGAGTGACATCCAGCAATAATACATCCTTGACATCTCCCTTGATAATGGCAGCCTGGATAGCCGCCCCCATCGCCACGCACTCCATCGGGTCAACGCCACGCTCGATCTTTTTGCCTACAAAATCTTCAACAAACTTCTGAACAATCGGCATACGTGTCGGACCACCGACCATGATGATGCGGTTGACATCAGAGGCGGCAAGTTTAGCATCCTTCAGCGCTTCTTCCATGGGTTTGCGGCAGCGCTCCACAATAGGAGAAACTAACTCTTCCAATTTCGCCCGGGTGATCGACATGGTCAAGTGTTTGGGACCTGATGCATCCGCAGTAATAAAAGGTAGATTAAAATCCGTGGTTAGCGTCGAAGACAACTCGACCTTTGCCTTTTCTGCTGCTTCGCGAAGCCTCTGCATGGCCATCTTGTCATTACGCAGGTCGATACCGCTTTCCCGCTTGAATTGATTGGCTAAATGATCGATCAGCGAATTATCCATATCCGTTCCGCCCAGCTGCGTATCTCCGTGAGTAGACTTAACCTCAAAGACGCCGCTGGCCATTTCCATTATCGTGACATCCAGCGTTCCGCCTCCAAAATCAAAGACCATGATCTTCTGCTCTTTCTGGGATTTCTCAAGTCCATAAGCAAGACAGGCAGCCGTCGGTTCGTTGATGATGCGTAAGACCTTAAGGCCCGCGATCTCTCCAGCATCTTTTGTTGCGGTCCTCTGGTTATCATCAAAATATGCAGGGCAGGTAATGACCGCCTCTTCGACCTTATCTCCTAAATAGGCCTCAGCATCCTGTTTTATCTTTTGCAAAATAAACGCAGAGATCTGCTGCGGCGTGTACTCCTTGCCAAAAACCTTGAATTTATGGTCTGTGCCCATCTTGCGTTTGGCTGCCTGAATCGTACCTTCCGCATTGATAGCAGCCTGACGCCTGGCCGGTTCTCCTACCAAACGCTGACCGTCTTTTGTAAAAGCCACATATGATGGAAAAGCTTTGCCTGACGCTACTCCTGCGCCTTCCGCAGAAGGAATGATAACAGGCCGGCCTCCTTCCATTACTGCTGCTGCTGAATTGGACGTACCTAAATCAATACCTATGATTTTAGCCATGTTGACCTCCTATGTCTTACGTTAATCGTCCATCGGTTGCGCTCACTCGAATCGTTTAACGTTTTACGTCTTACGGCCGTTTTCCGTATGACGTATAACGATACGAGAATCGCAACCGCGACCGTTTGATGCAACCTTAAAAGTTATCCTTTTTTACTAACTTTGACCTTAGAAGTCCTGACAACTTTATCATTTAACAGATAACCTTTTTGCAGTTCCTCGACAATGGTGTGCTCTGGCACATCTTTATTCTCTACCTGCATCATAGCTTCATGAAAATGCGGGTCGAATAGTTTGCCTTCTGCCTCTATGGGCTTAACCCCATGCCCCTTTAACATTTCATAAAGATGCGCCAGGATCATCTCCACCCCTTTTAAAAAAGCAGCCAGGTCCTGATGCTTTTCTTGAGCCAGCCCCACGGTGCGCTCCAGATCATCCAGAACATTCAGCAACTCTATGACCAGCCCCTCATTGGCGTACCTGAAAAAATCCTGCTTCTCTTTTTCCTGGCGCTTGCGCGAATTCTCAAAATCTGCCTGAAGTCTCAAATACTTATCCCAATACTCCTTCGCCTTGTCCGCCTCCTCCTTTAATTTCAAATACTCCTCTTCCTTAAGGATGACGGTCTTTTCTTCGGAGTGAGGCTTTTTTTCTTCCTGATTGTTTTTATGCTCTTTTGCCATGGCCTTAAAAGCCTTCGAATACTTCGGTCACCAGGTCCGAGACGTATTCCACCGTGGGAATGATGGATTTGTACTCCATGCGCATAGGACCCAGGACTCCTACCTTGCCTGAAGGCTTATTTTTGACCCGGAAACTCGAAACCACCAGGGAGCAACTGTCCATCTCGGGGCAGCCTAATTCTGTGCCGATGTACACCTTAACCTTTTCCTGGAAATCGCGGTTGAAGACGTCCAGCAACCGACGCTTGTCTTCGATAATTCTGATAAGAAAACGTATCTTTTCCGAATCCTTGAACTCTGGCTGCTCTAACATGCGGCTTAAACCTTTGTAAAATAATTTGTCCTGAAGTTCCAGAAAAGAAACGATACCAGCATAATGTGTAACAGCCGAAATAAACTCCGAGGTTTCCTCCAAAGCATCATCCAGACGCTTGATCTCCCGCTTGAATTCCCTGACAATACGTTCTTTTTCATCATTCACCAACTCCATCTGTGAAATAAGAAAATCAACGTAATAGCGGTACCCTTTATCCGTGGGCATGCGGCCACCCGAGGTATAGGGATGAGTCAGAAAACCCCGCTCCTCGAGTTCTGCAAAGACATTACGAATAGTTGCTGAACTCAAATCGAATTCTTCGGCAATATCTTCGGAAGCTACTGGAACCGCGTCCCTTATGTATTTATTGATGGCAGATTCTAAAACGAGCCTTCTCCTGGATTCATAGTCTACGTTTCTTACCATGGCCATCTCCTTGTTAGCACTCTAACCCTTATAATGCTAAACATTCATTTTAACACATTTTAACTCTTTGTCAACAACATCCACCCTGATCTTATCCCCTTCCTTGATTTTACCTTCCAGGATTTCAAGAGAGAGTTTATCCTGGATAGTCCTCTGGATAACCCTTTTCAAGGGCCTGGCGCCGAAATGGATGTCGAATCCTTTCTCTGCAAGATACGCCCTCGCCTTTTCTGTTACCTCAAGATGAACTTTTCGCTCAGCCAGGCGCTTAACGATAGGCTCCAGTTCTAGATCAACTATTCTTTCAATATCCTTCTTGTCTAACGGATTGAAAATAATAATATCATCCAGGCGGTTTAGAAATTCGGGCTTAAAGGTTTTTCTAACCTCCTCCAGCAGCTTTTCCTTCATCTCTTTAAAACCAGATGATTCCTGCTTAGGACTCCTGAACCCTATGGAGCCGTGCTGTTGGATGATTTCAGCACCGATGTTGGAAGTCATGATAATGACCGTATTCCTAAAATTAACGGTCCGTCCCTGACCGTCTGTCAACCTGCCGTCATCCAGAATCTGCAAAAGGATATTAAACACTTCAGGATGCGCCTTTTCAATCTCATCCAGCAAAATCACTGCATAAGGCCTACGCCTGACCTTTTCCGTTAGTTGGCCGCCTTCCTCATATCCTACATATCCAGGAGGTGCGCCTATCAGGCGGCTGACACTGAACTTCTCCATGTATTCAGACATGTCGATGCGAATCAACGCTTCCTCATCATCGAACAAAAACCAGGCTAAGGCCTTGGCGAGCTTGGTCTTGCCCACGCCAGTGGGACCCATAAAAATAAAAGAACCCATGGGCCTGGACTCATCCGCTAGCCCGGCGCGCGAACGCCGCACACATGAGGAAATGACATCAATAGCTTCATCTTGTCCGACCACTTTAGATTTAAGCCTCTCCTCCATTTTGATGAGCTTTTCCGTATCAGCCTCCATGAGTTTGGTCAAAGGAATGCCTGTCCATTCGGAAATCACCTCAGCGATGTCTTCATCGCTCACTTCCTGGCGCAGCATTCCTGATTCCTTCTGCAGCCTGCCAAACTCATCGTTGTGCTTTTTTAGAGCTTGCTCTAATTCTATGAGCTTTCCATATTTTATCTCAGCCACACGGCCTAAGTCTCCGACTTTCTCGGCATTGGCGGCATCATTCTTAAGGTCTTCAATTCTTTTCTTTATCTCTTGAATTTTCTGGATGATAGATTTTTCCCTCTCCCATTGCTTTTTCCTAACATCTAAATCCTTCTTAAGGTTTTCCAGCCCTTCCTCAATTTTCTTTAGTCTTTCCAAAGAGGTTTTGTCCCTTTCCTTCTTAAGGGCCTGTTTTTCTATCTCCAGCTGCATGATCTTACGTTGCACCACATCAATCTCCGTTGGCATGCTGTCAATTTCAATCCTCAGGCGGCTGGCCGCTTCATCAATCAAATCCACGGCCTTGTCCGGCAGATGCCTGTCGGTGATATAGCGACTGGAAAGAGTAGCTGCGGCAATGATCGCCGAATCCTTGATGCGCACACCGTGATGGATTTCATACTTTTCTTTTAACCCTCTTAAAATGGCGATCGTATCCTGCACATCTGGCTCATCCACAAAAACAGTCTGGAATCTTCTTTCTAGGGCTCCATCCTTCTCTATATGTTTACGGTATTCATCCAGGGTCGTTGCTCCAATGCAACGCAGCTGACCGCGTGCCAGCATGGGCTTCAGCATTTGAGAGGCATCAATCGCACCTTCAGCTGCTCCTGCGCCGACAATCGTATGCAATTCATCAATAAACAAAATAATCTGGCCACTCTTGCTCTGGATTTCTTTTAATACTGCCTTGAGTCGATTTTCGAACTCTCCGCGGAATTTCGTTCCTGCAATCAGGCTTCCCAAATCCAAAGCCACGATCTTTTTATTCTTCAGGCCTTCGGGTACGTCATGGGAAACAATGCGCTGGGCTAAACCTTCTACGATGGCGGTTTTTCCCACTCCTGCCTCACCAATGAGCACTGGATTATTCTTGGTGCGCCTGGACAGAACTTGCATCAGGCGACGTATCTCTTTATCGCGTCCGATCACAGGGTCCAGCTTATTCTTTAAAGCCAGATCCGTAATATCCTGGCCGTATTTTTCCAGCGCCTTGAATTTTTCCTCCGGGTTCTCATCCGTGATACGATGGCTGCCACGCACCTCGACAAGAGCGGATAGGATTTTTTCTTTAGTGACCCCTAGTTTCTTAAATTCTTTGGTTGCCGCAGAATCTTCATCAAGAAATAAAGCCAGAAGAATATGCTCACCTGAAATAAACTCATCTTTTAAAGCTTTGGCTTCTTTACTGGCATTGTTCAAAAGGGTATTGAAACGGCCGGAAAAATAAGTTTGGAGGTTTTTACCTGAGACTTTTGCTGCTTTACGAAAATCCTCCTCCAATAACTTAACCATTGATCGGCTTGATATATCGCTTTTTTCAAGCGCCTCAGCCACGATACTATTTTCCTGCTTAAGCAAGGTGTAAATGAGATGCTCAGGCTCCACCTGTTGCTGCCCATTTTCCATAGCCAGGCTTATGGCATCCTGTAATGCTTCCTGTAATTTCAGAGTGAACTTATCTAACCTCATTTGTCTTCTCCTTAATAATTTATTTTAGCAATCCAATAGCATGAGTGCTAACGATGAAGGAAAAAAAATTTACTCTTCTTCGGTCTTCAAAATTATTTTTATTCCGTGTATGTTCACCCGTTTCTCCTGCATCAGATAATGCACATATTCTAATCTTTTTACATCCTTCAAAGAATAAAGACGGCTCTTTTTTCCTATGCGTTTCGGACGTACAATTCCAGCCTTATCCAGTTGGCGCAAAGTCCAAATGGGAAGGTCCACCAGCTTGCTCACCACGCTGATGACATAAACCGGTTCATCTGGACTAATATAAATATCAAAAAGAGGCGCCATTTTTTCTCAATTTACTTTCTCTTGCTCCGTTATCTATATAACATAAAATAAGTATTTTGTCAAGAAAAAATTATAAAATTTATTGGATATTCTAACAGATTTTCTCTATCTCTTTGTTATGAAATAACTTACTAGCTATTATTTTTGGTAGGTGTAGGCTTATTCTTATGCCACTTTGTAAGTATTTAATATCCTCTATCTTGCCCTGCTGATGAAACAGGTCAACCAAATCCATGCGGGAATGCGGGATCTTTATTTCTAGGTATTCCATCCGGTCAGAGAAATGATTCTGTATTTTTTCTAACAGCACATCCAGGTTTTGTTTTCGTAAGGCAGAGATGGTCACCGGATTCGCGAAATCTCTTTTTAATCTCTCCAGCCCCAAGGCGTCTTCCAGATTATCGATTTTATTAAGAGCGGTGATGATGGGCTTTTCTCCCACCTGCAATTTCCTCAGAACGTCATACACAGCCTGTTTATGTTCATGGACTCCTGGGGCGCTTACGTCTAAAACATGAATGAGCAAATCTGCCACCACCACTTCTTCGAGTGTGGCTTTAAACGCTTCGATCAGATGGTGCGGAAGACGATGGAGGAATCCGACAGTATCGGAAATCACGATTTTCTCTCCGTTAGGTAACTGCATACCTTCGGATAAAGGGTCTAAGGTAGTAAACAGGCTGTCCCCTACCAGTTGGCCAGCATTGGTGAGCGCATTCAGGAGCGTAGACTTTCCAGCATTGGTGTAACCCACCAAGGCAACAGTCGGCAGGGCAAACTCTAATCTTCTTTTTCTCATGACGCAACGGTGCTGATGAAGATGCTTTAGGTCATCTTTCAGTTTATCGATTCTTTTTCTGATGCGCCTTCTGTCCACTTCCAGCTTCTGCTCTCCTGGCCCGCGCGTTCCAATACCGCCCCCTAAACGCGAAAGAATGATTCCTTTCCCTACTAGCCTTGGCAGCAGATACTGCAACTGCGCAAGTTCTACCTGAGTTTTTCCTTCGGGACTCTTGGCGTGACGGGCAAATATATCCAGGATCAACTGCGTGCGGTCAAGGGTCTTCTTACCTATTATATCTTCTAAATTACGTTGCTGGGTGCCGGATAAATCATGACTGAAAATAAGGGTGTCCACATATTTTTCTCTTGCGGCATCTGCTAATTCCTCCACCTTGCCGCGGCCGATAAAGAAATTGGGTGTTGGCTTATCGCAAGCGCAAGTGATGTTATCCACGGCCTCAGCGCCGCAGGTTGCCGTAAGCTCCTCTAATTCGAAAGCTACATCCTCCAGGCTCCAGCTATCCTTTTCGGAGTTCATTCTTATGGTCACCAATAAAGCTCTCTCCACCTGTAAACCTCAGGGCTTTAAAAAATCTAATTTAAACAGATCCGCCTGGTATTGGACAGGGTCCAGCTCTGGCCGATGGTAATCCTCACAGAATCGAGAACCAATATGTGTGAATTTAAAACTTTTCATCATCGCTTCCCAGAATAATCCTTTATGGTCATAGCTGAAACTCGACTCCGTTACATAAACAGGGGTCTTGTTCACCAAGTGGACAGCGACCGTCCTGACAAAATCCATGATTTTTAAGCGGTCATCCACGGGATGAGTGAGTGTTTTGCGCTCTCCATAGTATTCAATAAACACGGCGTCATCCATGGTGATAATCAGGGCGTTCTTAGGCGTGATTTGCCTTACTAATTCCGCGAATTGTTTCTCTCCATTATACCTGTGTCTGAAAGAAACCGTGGGATACAGAAAGAGAAACATACTCATAACAAAATATATAAGGATAGCCAGCGACATAAGCTTATCCTTGGCAAAAAGTGCGGATAAAGAGTAAGCCGCTAGTAACAGAGCGGGAATGACCACGATATCTAAATAACGCGCTCCATAGGTGGCCAAATTCCCGAAGAAAAAAATGAGCGTGAACCAGAGACAGAGGAATAAAGCCAAAAAGAGCTCATTCTTTCGCACGAGGCGTACCGCGCCAAGGCCTGAAAACAAAAACAATACGGGAGGGATACTTTTACCCAAGTCCTTAAAGGCTTGCTTAAGCATGAAAGAACATGGCCCGAGAAACTCCGCGCAAGACAGGTCTCGAATGAATAACTCCCGGAAGAATTCATCTTTCAAATAAGCCGAATATAGGATGGCGAAGATAATAAGGAAAGGTGTGCCTACGGCCACCAGAGATTTCCATCTAAACTTATCCTTTGGCACGCTGATCCCAAAGGGGCGAAGATTGATCTGAGGAGAAAAATAGAGCAGAAAATATAACGGCGAGGCCATGACCACGGATTCCTTGACCGAGACACTGAAGCCAAGAAAAAAACTCGACAATCCCATTAACAGATAAGAATTCCTCCTTTGCCCCCTGCGTAAAAGATAAAAAGACAACAGCACAAAGAATATGCTCATACCATGTTCTTTGCCGTAGGTGTTGGGTGAGAAATAAAACGGAACAAAGGAGAAAAGCAGACCGCTGAATAGCGCCGGAAGAAAATCACCAAACAGTTCATAGACAAGCAGAAAAAGCATGGCGATGGAGGAGGCATGAAAAAGGACGCTGGAGAGCCTGGTTGCCAAATCGGCATCTTGTCCCATCAAAAAGAAAGGCAAGGCGATAAAAGTATTGATGAAAACGCTACCGTACCTGCCCCTGGCGGCTGGTTGCAGATGCCCCGTTCTCAAAGTGTCTTCAACGGCCCGGGCTAAACAAACGGCATCATAATGAAAGAGCCCTTCATTTATAAAAATAAATCCCGCGAACAAATTTATAAAAAACAACAAAATCACACCGAACCTAACAGCGCGATAATGCATATCGAATCCTTTGAGTTACGCTAGATGCGGTCTCTCCCGGAGATACTTTGATCCAGCGAATTCTTTTGTCCTTCCTGAACCACGTCAACTGCCTTTTGGCATAGTGCCTCGTATTCATCTTAATCTGCCTCTTCGCCTCTTCAAGGCCCAAGTCCCCTTCCAGATATCTTTTTAGCTCCTTGAGACCTATCGCATAGACAGCTGTTTTACTCAATCTCAACTTAAGCAGCTTTCTTACCTCTCTTTCTAATCCCGCGGCAAACATCTCATCCACCCGTCTATCAATGAGTTTATAAAGCTCATCGCGCTTCCTGTTCAGGCAGAAAATCTTCACATCATATTCGGCACCCAAGCCCTTTCTTTGTTTCTGCCACTGAGAGATAGGCCTTCCCGTGCTTTCAAAGACCTCCAGACCGCGGATGATACGCTTGGTGTCATGAGGGTGAATCTTGGCTGCTGCTTCTGGGTCAACTTTTTGCAGCCTCTTGTGTAGGTAAGAGCTACCCCTGGCACTAACTTGTTCATAAAGGCGCTTTCGAATTCTTTTGTCTTCGCCCACAAATTCAAAAATGCCATCAATAAGTATGGACATATAGAGCCCTGTCCCTCCGACAAGTAAAGGGACTCTTTTTCTTTTTATGATGTCTTTAACTGCCTTAAGGGCACTCTTGCGAAATTCGAAAACATTGTATTCCCTGGAAGGTGAAATATCGTCTATTAAATGATGCTTAACTTTTCTCCGTAAAGCCAAGGCGAGCTTAGAGGTGATGAGGTCCATACCTTTATAAATCTGCATAGAATCACAGGAAATAATTTCTCCGTCAAGCTTGCGGGCAAGCTCCACGGCTATCCTGCTTTTGCCTACACCTGTCGGCCCTACGATAAAAATGATTTTTTTTTGATTTTGGGCACTTCGCTTTCGCTCAGTGCCAATGGCAAACGGGATCGAAACATAGGATTTTGAATTTACCTCTAGGGACATATCCGGGTAGGATAACCTTCCTGGGCGAGCTTCCTCTCTAGGGCTTCTACTTCCTGTCGGGTAGGCAGCTTCCCAACTCTCACGCGATAGGACGTTTTGCCAGAAAGAATAACCTCTTCGATGTAAGCAGGATAATCTTTCTGGATCAAGTTCCGCATCAGATTCCTGGCATTGGTTGCGTTAGAAAAGGCTCCAACCTGGACCGTGTAAAAAAGTCCTGATGCGGCGTCAGGCAAAAAATCAATATCTTTGTTTATTTTGGATTCAAGATTTAAAGGAAACTCTAAAGCCAGCTTGTCCTTATAAGTTTTCCCTTCCACCATATCGCCCATTTTAAATGCTACCTGACTCAGACGATAATAGAGAATCGGCTTAAGCGAGGCCAAGGGTTCGCTTTCAAGCAATTCTTGGTAGATATCTTTTGCCCGAACAAAATCTTCGCGTAAAAAATAGGTATCGGCCAGCCCTAATTTTGCTTCATCGCGAAATCGGCTATCTTTAAACTCATTGAGAATGATCTCGAAAATATCAGAAGCCCTCAAAAAATTTCCATCTTTAAGATAACTTAATCCCAGGACGTAATAAAGCTCATCAGAGCCGGCGCTGTGGTTATACTTTGCCATTAGCTTCTCGCCCTCGATGATGGCCTGTTTGTAATCACCTTCCAGAAGATAGGCTTTTACCTTATCTAAATTCAAGGCATAAGCACTCGTACAAATCCCAAATCCCAAGCACCAGATTACAAACAAATCCCAAATCCCAAGCACCAAATTCCAAACAAGACTTCTGTTTCGGTAATTGGAATTTTGGCAATTGGAATTTATTTGTGATTTGTAATTTGTAATTTGGAATTTCTCTTTCATTTTTTTCTAGATATCTCTTTCTGTAACTCTAATATGAGCCAATGCCTTCTTTCTTTTTCTGCTTTTGCTACCCCATCAGGCAAAGTTGCGGCTTGCGTATGGGGACGCAGAGAGTATTTAAAGATGTAGGCCGCATTGAATTGCACTTCCTTGACCAAGCCGTAAGTTTCCTGAAAATCTTCTTCTGCTTCCGTTGGGTAACCCACGATAATATCCGTGGTGATTGCGCCTCCAGGGACCATTTTACGATAATTATCTACTAAATCCAAATACATTTTTCTGTTGTAGCCGCGGTTCATAAGCTGCAGAATCCTGTCGGAACCAGACTGTACGGGCAGATGCAGGTATCTCTTCAATTTTCTCAGATTCGCCATCGCCTTGAAGACCTCAAGCGTTATGTCTTTCGGATGCGATGCGATAAAGCTAAATTCTCTAAGTCCTTTCACGTCATTCACCATCTCCAGCAATTTTACGAAGTCGACTTCGGACTTCGTACTTCGCCTGCCTGCCGGCAAGACAGGAACTTCGCACTGATAGGCATTTACATTCTGCCCCAGTAAAGTGACCTTTGTTATGCCCTTGTCTACAGCTTTCTCTATCTCTTTTAATACGTCTTGATGACGCCGATTCCTCAAAGCGCCTCTCACATGCGGTACCACGCAGTAAGAACAGTAATTAGAGCAGCCTTCCGAAATCACCACATACGCATGCTCTTTATCCTCGTAATATCCCGTTTGATAAATCTCATCCGGCCGCTCCTTGCCTTCTGTTTCCCAAATTTTAACTTCAAATAGATGGTCTTGTCTCGTAAGCTTTTTAATAATTTCGGGTATTTTATCTATATCAGTCGGCCCTACAAGAAAATCTACTTGCGGCGCCCGCTCAAAAATCTTCTCCTTATAATTCTGGGCCATACAACCCACGACACCGATAATACACTGTCTCCTCTTGAGCCTGCCTATCTGTGACCAAACCCTATCCTCCGCATGCTCACGCACGGAACAGGTATTCAATATCATGATATCCGCATCATCCAGGCTAGTTGTTAACTCGAAGTTCGCTTCTCGCAGTAACCCGCAAATCACCTCCGAATCGCGGACATTCATCTGACAGCCGAAAGTGCAAATAAAAACTTTTTTGATATGCTTTATCATAACGCTTGGGTATAGTTAAAGAAATTATAGAAAATGTGGGAAGCGGTTCCTTCCTCTGCATGACCCTGGATGCTGAGAGAACCATCCGGATATCTTAAGGCCTCAATGACCTGTATTTCTTTACCATGTTCATCTATCGCCCTGCTTAAAGCAAGGACTTTGGACCTGGCAGGAGAATGGGTAACGGCCAGTATATGGTACTGCATTATGGGAATTTCTCCTTTTTTCCCCATAATATCGTCATCCTCAAGAACATTAATCAGGTGTATGCCTTTTCTATAGGATTTTAATCTTGAAATGGTGCCGCCTTCTATTTTGGCCTTCCATTGATGGGAATGACAAATATATAACTTCGGGACAGAGATATCCTCTTCAACCGGTTTGCCGTCGCCACCGCTGTGCAGAATAACATCACTTTGTCCAGCCATGGATTCAATAGGGTACTTACCAGCCTCCAAAATTTCCGCCTGAAGTGCCCTTTCAGGATTTAAAAGATTATAATTTTTTATGGTCTTTACGATATCTTTGGCAAATAAACTATTGTAATTAAATATCACTGCTTTTCTCAAAATGCAAACCTCCCCTATTACTTAAGCAAACTAACTCTTTTGCAATATGCTTGATCGAATTAAAGATTCTTATTGGCGGAAGGCCTGGAAAAACATTCACGTCTATCAAATAGACATCTTTCTGATTGTGGTCCAGTATAAAATCTATTCCGCAAAGGTTAAGCCTTAAGATTCTTGAAACACAAGATGCTATTTTATTTGCCTTATTAATCTGACTATTTGGTAATAGCTTTAGTGCACTGGGATCTCCCTGACCTCCCTGTGATATATTGGTTACGATTCTATGTAGTCTGTTTTTCCTCGGATAGATATATATTACTTTATTAAAAAAAATATAGATACGCAAGTCTAACATATAATTCTTTAGCACCAAAGGATCTATAGCCATCTGTATTAAGACATCATTTTTTATAAGTTTACTAAGAAAGGAAAAATTCCCTGTTATATCTCTAATTTTCCAATTGTGATCTGATATACGGCTGATTATTTTATTATGCTTAAAGCCGAAATTAGTCTTCCAACTGGACTGGCTCAAAAAAGTAATCCCCTTACCCATAGAACCGCAGCGCGGTTTAATATAAAGGTTATGCCCGGAATTAATAAGATTGTGTATTTCTTTAACTCCGGAATTTTTATATAATCTGGGAGATTGAATATTATAATACTTAAGTTTTCTTATTACCGATAATTTATCCCTGTATAAACCGGACAATAAGGGTGCATTAATAAAAAGTAATTCTTTATTTGCAAAAGTTTTCTTTAAAATCTTATTGACCATATGCCAAAAACGGTTGAATTTTTTAAAAAAAGAAAGGCCTCCGTAGAAACTTTTGTAACCTATATGTTCTATATTCTTATTCCAATAAGAATATGGGAAAAATAGAAAGATAATAATTTTTTTAGTATCTATCGCAGGGACTATTCCTTCCAGAAGTCTCCTATAGCTTATGGTAGCATATTTAAAACCATATTTTAAAAAACTGGCTCGCTCTTCATGAAATTTTATATAAGAATCAAAATCTTCTTTGTCTCCTACAGTTAAAATAGTAATAACCTGTTTGCTTTTAGGCATATTTCTAAATATAAATTCTTAGAAAATTAAAATCCTTGGTTAATTTGCCATTCTGGATGACTGTCGCTCTGCGGATTTCCGCCGGAATAGCAACATGATGGGTGATTTTTTCTGTGCCGTGGGCAGCGACCTGGTAGACATATTCACGGATAAGAGAACTGAACTCAGAAGAAGCATCAACAGATAATTCAGAAGGAAGGTTGTCTATCGCAAAAATAGTTATGCCTTTGGACATATATCCCGCAGTGTATTTTTTTCTTATGGGGTCATAGGTATAGGTAGGATTCTGACGCGTGGTTGTTTTATAAGTTAATTCAATAGAGCCTTTAATATCGCAAGAGATATCCCCGATAAAATCTAGACGAAAACATCTTTTCTTTGCAAGTCTATGAACCATCTCTTTTGTAATCAGACGAGGATATCTTTTTTCCCAATAACTTCCGTGAATAAGTATATTTATATAAGGAATAAATTTATCCAGATTGGACTCAAATATTTCGGGATGCTGGAGATATTCTTCGAAGTAAAAGCCTTTTTGGTTTTTTGCGCGTAATTTCTCCTCTCTTAAAAATACTATTTTATATAAATGGCGCAACATTTTCTTTTGATGTCTGACAAAACGAAGCATGTCTTTAGGATGTATCTCAATAGGATCTAGCAATTCTAAAATTTCCTGTGCGCCTTCTGAAACGTGCCCGTGTCCAGTGATACCGATGATAAAAGGACTGATTTTATTTTGTATGCCCTTTCTGTGGATTATGTTTGCGGCTTTTATTACTGATTGTTTCAAGGCTTTTAATGAACTGTATTCGTATGCCGGCTTAAGCGAAGAAAAAGGATTCCGAAGCCCTTTCCATTCCAACTTCTTACCGAAATAAAAAAGGCTGTCCACCGCTCCGCAGATACCTGCAAATCTTCCGAAATAAACCAGCCGCCTGCCGAATGAACTGATTATCTTCTCATAATCAATCAGTGTAATACCTTTTTTCAAACATGCTTTAAGAAAAGGAATATTCTGAAACTGACCTTTTAAGGTATGCGAAAAAACCATATAGATTTTATTTGCATAAAGGTCTTCTGTACGCGGAGTCTTAATGCCCAGCAAAAACGACGCCTTGCTAAATCTGTCTACAATTCTTGCGCCACTTTTTCTGTA
>Ga0111184_1001_pt1 | contig 100134 bp, 93 predicted proteins | sample DeeMarSWOR324_28_FD_80241 | JGI IMG/M metagenome (GOLD analysis project Ga0111184, IMG submission 80241) | Omnitrophica WOR_2 bacterium SM23_72 | reverse complement strand
CTTGCATTGGCAGGCGGGTCAAGGATTATGATATTGCCGATTATCTGGAAGGTTGTGGAATTCCCATAGACAACCTGTGAGGGAGTACCTGTAGAATTATCCACTACCTTGATGCGGACAGAGTTGTTGGTAAAATAAGGAACATCATTCCAATCATACTGGCCAAGATCCGCATCCACATAAGAGGCGATGGTTCCATTATCTGTGGCATTGTAATAAAGGATGTCTACGCGGCTGATGGTTGTACCAGTAATATTCCACTGGATAAAGTTAGTGTAGTTCTCAAAAATCTTGATTTTAGGCAGGCCCCTCGTGACATTGATGCGTGGCAGAATAGAGAATGTCACATTTGATTCATCAGATACGGTTGGGTCATCAACTGAAGTTATGTTGATCTTACAGTTCACTTTCTTAATATCAATAACCTGCCAGTCTTCATAACTACTATCTCCCTTTCCAGAACAGGCTGAGCCTGAACAGGTGGAGTTAGTTATGTTATGCCAATCCGAACCGTCAAAGAGCTTGATGCTGACATTACCGACCGTGCCGTTGGTAAACCAGAGGATATCTTTGGTTTCATTGACATACCAAGTGACATTGGTATTGGGAGACGTGACCGTGATGCGTCCCTTAATGGTAAAATTACTGGAATTGGAAAAAACGTTTGAGTCATTAAAATCCAGCACCTGAATATAGGAGTCATTTCCTATGGCATCCGGTACGGTCCAAAGATTATAACTGCCGAAACCGCCCGCTTGAGTGACATTGGCTATCGTATAATTGGATGTGGCATTGAAATACTTGACCGCGACCTTTGGTATGGTGCCGTTATAAGTCCAGTTAATTTCCGGTTGTGAGTCTACAATCCAGACATCATACTGGTCAGGATGGGACACAAAGATTTTGCCTTTGATGGAGAAGTTGCTGGTTGAGGTATCATTATTTCCTACATCTCCCACGCGCGATATCCTTACCTTGACATTATCTCCTATTGTATCATTGACCTTCCAGGCATAGGAAAAGTTCGTAAACAGCACATTTGGGGCAATCTCGTTCAAAAACCCGCCGGTTCCATTAGCCGTATCATAGGTCAAAGTGAGATTACCAACCTGGCCTTCTCCTGTCCAGTTTATGAAGGCAGTTTCATTGACATACAGGGTCTCCCCACCGTCAGGAGTTGTCAGATTGATGATGCCCCTCATCTTAAAAGGTTGGGAAATAGAGATGGTGACTCCATCGACATCATTAGGGTCCCATACTTTTATCCGAACATTGGTTCCTAGCGGAAAATCAATGGGGTCTGGTGTCCAGGGATAAGGAGTAGAATCCTTATTCACGCCGCTGTCAATACTGTATTCATCGTTATCATCATCTGTATAGTTGATCTTAAGAGTGCCTATTCCTGAACCGTTATAATTCCATGAGATTTGATTTGTGGTATTGATGTACCAGATGCTTGTGCCATTGGGCTGGGTTATATTTAAGTTTCCTTTTATCTTAAAGGTCGTGTTGGTGGTATCATTCACCTGGTCAGGATTGGAAACCAGCTCTACTTTGACTTTTGCAGCCTCAGACATGGTGTCATTCACCTTATCCCAGGTCCACTGCTGGGTGGTGCATCCAATCGTGATGTTCTCTGCAAGGAGTGTGTTATACGTTTCACCCGAAGTCGCCAGACGAATGGTAACGTTTTGGCCCACCAGTTCCGAACTGCTGGTCCAATCCACATGAGAAGATTTATTCACGTAAAGCAGCTCTCCGCCATTAGGATAAGTAACAGAAACCGAACCCACAACCAGAAATGGATTGTCAGAATCATCATATGGCATGGCAGGAACAGTGTCTGAACCGTCATCCCAGGCCACGCGGATTAAGCTGCCATTAATACTGCTATTGCCGTCACCAATAGTCCAGTTAAAATTAGCTGAACTCATATTTGTGGTATTCGTCAGGGAACCAGGGATATAGATCCAGCTTGTGCCATTATCCTTGGAATACCAGCAACGCGTTGCCGTGAGATTACCTGTGATATTCCACTGGATGTTCAATGTGTCGCCTATTTTTTTAACTATTCCGGATGATGTCGGGTAAGTAACCTCTATGTAAGGATGGATGGTAAAATATTCAGAGTAGTTATAAACCCAGTCTGGATCCGCATCGCTCCTGAGAACAATCCGTATATTATTGGTAGCAATAGCACCCAAGGGTATATTTTCCCAAACATAGGAACAACTGGTACAGTTGGAAGGCACGCTGTCATTGATAAGCACTTCGGAGCCACCGCCAATCTGATAGTAGATACGCGTAAGATTTTTATAACCGCTCGTAGTGTTGGTCCAGCTACCGCCCTTTTCAAACTCTATGGTTCCGTTATCCAGTGCAAACCATTCTGTGCTGGCGTTAGGTAAAATAACGCTTAATCGCGATTGAATAGAAAAAGGACTATCAGAGGTATCATAAACACTGGAGTCGCCATCCCAGGAAACATTAATTTTCATTTTGTCCTTGCCAGTGTAGTCGGCAACAGTCCAGTTAAAACCACAATCTGTACCTACACAACTGCTTGCCTGGGTGGCCGTAGTGATATTGTTCCAGGTGCTTCCGTTATCATCACTTATCCGGATTCTAAAAGGCGAGGAGCTAAAATTACCTCTGCGTGTCCAGTTGATAGACTTATTCTCTCCTAAACCCCATGTTTCTGCTCCGTTTGGCGCCTGAACCGTAATGTTTCCTTTTAACTGAAAGGTTTTATTGGAAAAGTCAAAGTCACGCGACGTCGCTTCATCAATATCGGTTATATTAATCTTAACCTGGTCGCTAAAAAGGTTCGTACCGCTGATTTCTTCAGGAATTCTCCAGCCATAAATGTTTGTGGAAAGGTTTATACCCGTGGCATTCGTATCTGCTACGCCGTCATTATCGCTATCGTTACTAAGCAGTATCCAGCTTGTGCCGTTATTCGTAGAGACATACAGGCTTCCGTTATGAGCGCCGCCAGGTCCGCTTCCGCCAGAATTCAAAGAGTCCGCGTGCTCCCAGGTAATATTTTTAAGATCTCCCACGCGCCAGTCTTCATCGCCATCAGGAGAAGTCAGGCTTAAAGGAGGTAGCTCCACCACAAACCAGCTTACATTCGTTGTGCTGGTTCCTCCCTCGCGGTCAACCCTTAAATTGGTAGAGGTAGTCAAATTCGCCCGAAGTTTTATATCATCTAAGAAAGTTCCTGCTGGTTGCGTTGCTCCACCTGCAACAGAAATGACAGCAAAGGTGCGATTTAAGTTTACTGCAGAAAGAGTGGCATTGCCAGTAGCAGCACTTCCCAGATTTATTCTTCCTCTCTGGGAAAATGGAACGCCTGATGTATCAGTAAAATTGACTAAAAACCAAGAGATATTCACAAGACTGGATGGGCTATCCGTTCGCGCAAAGGTTAGCGTGGTCGCATTAGTCAAATTTCCTTCTACTGCATAACGAGCTTCAACTCCAGCTGCATCGGTTGACGCCCGTCGAGTGAAGAAAAGCACTGCCTTACTTGTATCAACAGAACTCACTGTACTTGTATTAGAATAAGAACTGGAAGGAACCGTGGCACTTCCGTATTGCACGTTAACATCCGAAGAAAATGTGATGACTTGATAAACCATACCTAAAACAGCACCTGTTTCTTCTCGCTCTAGATAAAGCTGATCAGGGGCAGTAAGTCGAGCTGTTGTTGTCCATCGCTCGTCTGCCTGCGTCAAGGATTTAGTAGAGGTTCTTACATCAAGCAATACAAATGAATTAGAAAGACTCGCACTTCCAATGGTAATTGTTTTATTCGCAGAGGTAGAAGACATGGCTGTTGAGGCCCTTTGCACCGTCACCCCAGAGACAAACTCAACCACCATATACTCTACTGTCGCTGTAGCGCCATCTAGTGAACGCTGAATCAGTAGATTCTGTGAATCATCAAATTCAGCAGTAAAACATGCTTGCCGAGCATCATCTTCAGCACTACTATTAGTTATAATCACAAAAGTCTTGCTTAAATCAAACGGTGTAGCACCCAGGTACTCTATCTTGACAATATCATCAGCTGTAAAATCAACCCTTCCACGTACGACCCTTTTTATTTGGAGGGCGCAGGCATCAGGGGAAAATAAAAATAAACCCATCAAGAATACCCCTATCAGGGTTAAATGAAAAAATATTTTTTTCTGTTTGATAAGGCTTATCACTTTTTTAATATTTATGGTCCGCTTTGTAAAACATCTGATTCAGGTACACTGGTTGCCGGCCTTATGAAATGGATGATCTCGCCTTTGCGTTTGACAAACTTACCCTCATCCGTATCTTCGGTTATCTCATCGTATTCAATACTTATAACATCCCCTATTTTTATTTCATCCAGTTCCTGTTTATTAACAAGTTTTATACTTTTTTCGTCAATGGGAATCATGATCTCCTGTTCTGCGCCGCTTTCTTTGTCCCGGGCAAAACAGATGGAGATAGACTCATAGGTTTTACCCGTCACCTCACCCTGAATTTCTTTCTTCACAGATATCCTGTTTACTCCTCCTGATTTTGGCTTATCATCCTGCGCTGCCTGAACCTGACACACGGCTAAGCTCAAGCATAGGTATATCCATAATGTCCATTTTATTTCCTTTTTCATCATCTTAACCTCTCTTCATCTTAGATTAAGCACTTTTTAAAATATCTTTAAAAAAATATCCCAACGCCTCCGCTGGGATATCTGATGATATCTTTCCTTTTTTAGGCAACCTGTTTTCTTTAATAGAGTTATCCTTCATGCAAAGGGTAACTGGTTAGGATTTCCGTTTCTCCTTACCTATATATTATAGCGTAATCACCTCTTTTTCTTCTTTGTCTCTGGCTCAGGCTCAGGTTCAGCTGAAACAACCGGCATCAGAGTGGTAAAAGAGTAGATGGTAGCTACCTTTCCCTGGGGCCGTAAATTCAGGATGCCGACTATCTTATTGCCGTAAAGCGTACCTCTCCAAAGGGCCAGGTCTCCTTCTTCTGTCCTCTGCACAGTCTCAAATACGGCATTTCCGTCATCCTGAACGCTGAGGGTAAAATTAGAGCCGCTGTAACCCTGGTTAGACAGGTTCTGGGAGGTAACCGTGCTGCCGGAGAATATAAGGACATCTGTCTCGACTCTGGGCTTTTTGACCCCTTGAGCTGTCAAATAGATAGTCCATGTTTGAGAGTTTAATTGCTCCAGAGCGCGTGCCTCTATCGCTTGCCTCTGCTGCGGGGTCAAACCAGTAGACGTTGCAACCACTTTTGTTTTCTTTGCAGCCCAAGACAGACCCGGAATCCCTGCGCATAAACCTAAAACCAGAATACACGCACAAATCCTTTTCATACCTTCCCTCCTTCTCTGTTATAGATTTTTATATGTGCCTGCTCTTTTAACTGTTTGAGCCAGAGGTTAAACGCTTCCTGCTTTTTCTTTCTAATGAGGTCTACATAATAGGGGTCAGCTGCCTTGGGGAATTGAGATTTATCCGCAAGCTTCTTTTCCAGGATTTTAAAAACCGAGTAGGTCTCACCCATGTGTCTGGGCGGATAAATCTCACCCACATCCCGCTGTAATATCCTGCGTGCACTCTCAAGCGGCATCTTCCAGGTACCCCTGAGAGATTCAAGAGAAACCAGACCTGTCTGGCTAAAATCAGCGGAACTCCTCTTTTTCTGCCTTTCCCAGGTATCTGGCCTGCCACTCACCTTTAGGAAAAAATCTTCTGCCTCCTGCTGTTTCTTAAAGGACACCATTTCCAGGTTCAAAAATGAGTTTTGGTCAAAAAATTTCTGCAGTTCATCTTTATCAAACACCTCTGGCTTGATACTGTCCAGGACCTTATCCCTTAATTTTTGAAGCTGGATAAGGTGGCGCAACTGATTTTCAAACAGCTCCACTGAATCGCCAGTCTTTCGCCTTGCCCATTGCTCATAAGCAGCCCTGTCCTGCCTCCAGTCAAAAGTCACTTTTTCATCTTCCAGTGTCCGAGTAATCTCCTTTTCAAGCTCTTCTTGCGTGGGGTTAATATTCTGGTTAAAGGCCAGGAATGAGAGGAGCAATTGCTCCCAGATGACTTCATGGAACTGCTCCTCGCTCTTTGGCTGCTCTCCCCATTTGTTTCCAAAAACCTTAACCACGTTTTCCACAAATCGGTAATTCTTCATGGGGACTTCAACGCCAAAGAATTCTCCTGCCACTTCCTCTTTTTCCTGAACAGGCGCTGGAGACTGGGCATTACCTAAAGCCCAAACATCCTGTGCAACTAAGAAGACACTCAAGAACAAGACCTTAACGAAAATCCTGGCGCATCGGGCCCTATTTTTAATCCATGGGTTCTTTGGCTTCATAAGAGCTCCAGGTCACGATATATCTCTTTGCCCAATCCATGTCCTTATCCTTTGTATCAGCATAGTTGATATATTTCCTGAAATGCTCCACAGCCCTAGCGCGGTTTTCCACGTGTTCCGCATAGATATAACCTAGATTAAAATGGGCGTGGGCATCTTGAGGGTTCAGTTCTACAGCTTTTTCAAACTCCGCAATTGCCCGGGTATACTGTTTGTTCTTCGTATAAAAAACGCCCAGATTATAATGCATATTGGCGGTCTGTTTTATCAGGGCCTGATTTTGCCTGGCCAGTTCTGCAAACTTACCGGGCGCTTCAAGATAGCCTCTCTGTAAAGTTTTATTTTTCTCAAGCAGGGACGCATAATCCTTCTGGAGCTTCTCTAGTTTTTTCTTTAACTCAGCGGCCTCTTTTTGATACCGCCCTAACTCTTTTTCAGACTTCTCTAAAGTTTTATCAGTTTGCGTGCTGTGCGTCTGAACCTGCTTCAACTCATTCTTTAAATTCCTGTTTTCTTCCTCCAGCTTCTTCTTCTCCCGCTGCCATGCGGAAGCGCTGCTTTTTAACTTCTCTTCTTCCAGGGATTTTTTTAACTGCTCATTTTCCAGCTTCAGCCGCTCCTGCGCGGCTTTCAAGGCGTCTCTTTTTTCTTCTAATTTTAATCCTTCTGCAAGGGCTTCTGCCTTGTCTTCTTCAAGCTGCTCTATCAGCTTTTTAGACTCATCCAGCGAGGCCTTAAGCTCTGTGACCAGGTTTTTATCCGTAATCAGTTTCTGAGTCTGTATGAGCAGATTGTCTCTATCCAGAGAAAGAGCCTTGTTGTCACTTTTTAATTTGGCTAATTCAGTTTTTATTGTATCAAAATTTTTCTTTATGTCTACATTTTCTTTATTTATTTTTTCGTAAGAGGAACGCAGCCTTAGACTTAAGTAAGCAATCGCTCCAGCAAGAAAAAATACAGATAGGAATAAAACAATAAAAATCTGCAATGCCTTTGCGTCCATGGCGCTTCTCTTAAAACTCATCTTTGCTCTCCTTAACAACTGGTTTCGGCTCCTCAGGGATTTCCTCTCTAAAGGGCTTAAGCTGTATTTTGGATTCTCCAAGGGTCACCAAAGTCTTATCCGGAACAAGGTCCTGGTAATCTTCATATCCTTCGGTTGGCTGCCGGCTAAAATACCTGCTGTCCCCTGTGAAAAATTCATCACCTTTAATGATATGCGGAGTAATCATGACCAGTAACTCCACTCTCTCTGTTTTATTATTGGCATTCTTAAACAGGAACCCTAAAAAAGGGATATTGCCTAAGAAAGGAAACTGTTCTGAGGAGCCTATTTTCTCCTCCCGCCGCAATCCTCCGATAAGCAAGGTCGTATTATCCTTCATCATCACCGTCGTCTCAGTGGAGGCAGTATCAATGATAGGTATCTTGTTGCCCGTGGGCGTTTCCAGGATGCTGGAGACGCTGGAAACCTCAGGCTTGATTTTCATGGTGACATATCCATCGTCATTGATATTGGGGGTCACGGATAACTGGATGCCCACGTCCACAAACTGCACCTCTTCGGAAACAGTAGAAGTGGCCTGGCCAGTGCTGGTGGTGGTGGTGACATAGGCCTGCCGCTCTCCGATATGGATCTTTGCCTCCTGGTTATTTACCACGGCGATTTTGGGATTTGCCAGCAACCTGGTCCTGCCCAGGGTGTTCAAATAGTTGACCAAGAGGTCAAAGTCCCGATTGTTCTTCATCAGGCCTATATGCATTTGCTCGCCGAGCGTTGTTTTGATGCTTGTGTTAAGGCTTGAGGTGGTTCCGCTAAATGGGTAAGACGCAATATCTTCGCCCATAACTTGATACCAATAATCTCTGGATACGAAAGCAGGGCTAGTTGCACCCGCTGTCATGTAACTAAAAGGATAAGAACCAAAGTAGGTGGTCCCGAATTTGTTGCCGATATCAAAAATGCCTTCCCATTCGATTCCCCTATCTTCCTCATCAGTTAATTTAATCCTCAATATCCTGGTTTCGATTAAGACCTCTTTGGTGGGCTTATCTAAATCGCGGATTAATTCCCTGACCTCTTCCACCCGTTGGCTCAATGCCTGGACAATCACCTGGTTGTTGCGCTCATCTGCTTTCACAGAACCAACCTTCTTGGCATCAAGACGGGTCTTGAGAATCTCCTCCACCTCTTTAGCCCGGGCATATTTTAAGGTAAACACCTCCACAACATTCTCCTTCTCAAATTCATCCAAGGCCTCCTGCATCATGGAAATCCTCTCAGGCATATCCATAATCATGACGTTTCCTGCCTCCTGGTCCACGAGGACCCTGCCGATCTCGCTCTTCAAAGCATCCAAGAGATTAAACGCCTGCTCCGGAATGGAATATTTGAGGCGGAAGACCTTCACCTGGCGCATGTCTGAGAAATTCTTGCCGTAAAGAGCCTTGTACTCTGCTTCGGTCATTACGTTAAAAACCTCTCCTTGCTTGACAAAGGCAAGGCCGTTGGAGCGTAATATAAAATCAAATATATCCTTGATAGGCACTTTCTCAATATTCATGGTCACGCGGCCAGAAACATTCTTCGTAGCCACAATATTTAAATTTCCCTTGGTCGCTAAAAATTTAAAGGTTTCGATAACGTCAATATTGCGCAAGTCTAAAGAGATGGGTATGTTAAAGCGCTCTTCCACTGACATATCTTTAAGTTTTTCTGCCAAATCCTCTTCCTGCTTTTGCGCCTGAGTCAGCTCCTCTTTCTGCTTAAGGACAGCTTCTTCCTGAGCTATAGAGGCAAGCGGAGCAAATATTAAAATCAAACACATGAGAAGTGAAAAAAAGTAGCGCATTTTATCTGACAGCATCCTTTGGATGAGGCTCGACTTTCTCATCCTGCCACATCTCCCAGGTTAAAATGTATTTTTTGGCCCGGTCTGCATCCTTATCTTGGGGGTCCAGTGTTATGTAGCGTTTAAAATGGTTTATGGCCTTAGCCTTATCATCAAAATACTCTGCGTAGATAAGCCCCAGATTATAATGCGCAGCTGCATCATTCGGATTCAGCTCCAGGTCCTTTTGAAATTCTCTTATGGCCTCAGGGTATTGCTGTTTCTGCAAATAATAAACGCCTAAATTATAATGCAGGACAGCATTTTCCTTAAGCAGCCTGTCTTTTAGAAGGGCAACCTGATAAAGCTTACGGCTGTAGCCTTCCAGCTTTTTCTGGAACAGTTTGTTGTCCTTAAACATGAGCTCATTTCTTTCCTTAAGAAGAACATTCTCCTTTTTCAACTTGTCCATCTGCGAAGGATGTTCTCCTAAGTCCGTTTCCAGCTTGGAAATAGCAGCCTCCTTTTGGCTAATTTCATTCTTCCACACCAACTCCTTTGTTTTATAAGCTTCCAAAAGGTCCGCCACAGCCTTATCCTTCTCCTTGATGGAATCGGCCAGCTGCTCACTCTGTTCCTTTAAAGAATCTTCCTTGGCCTTTAAAACTTCGATCTTCGTCTCTAAGGCCAACCTTTCATTCTGAAGTTTTGCCATCTTCTCTTCGTAATCCTTGATTCTTTCCGTCCATGCAACCTGGTTCCTTATCGATTCCTGCCGGCATTCCTGAACCTGCTGTGTCAGGTTCTTTAGATTCTGTTGGCCTTCGCATTCACTGATTTTAGCCTGATACTCCTTAATCTTGCTTCTGGCCTCAGCCAATTCATTTTTAAGAGCATCAAATTCACTGACAATTTGGCTGAACTCCTCTTCATAACTTAAAACTGCCTCATCATACTGAGCAAACGAAAAATGCCAAACTCCCAATAGCAGGTAAAGGGACAACAGAAATTGAATGGAAACATTGCGCATTTTAATTGTAAGACTTAAAGTCCTTTAACGTCACCCCATCTTTGAGCGGCGTAAGAAGCGGAGCAGTTTCAGTGTTCACCTTCAGCCTGATATCCTGATGCCCAAGGACTTCATCATAAGACTTGGCTCCCTTTACCGAGAACTCATCGCTGAACGGAACAAAAACCTCATTGACCTCTGCAGACTCCTGGGTTGCTTTGGGTTCCCCTTGGTTTTCCGGCCGAAACACATCAAAGGCCTTCGCAGGTTTCACCGTAAATCTATCCGCATCCCTTGTGGTAATGAATCTGTCTCCTTCAAAAATAATGGGTGTCAGCATGATGACCAGTTCCGTGTGCTCCGCTGTCTGGGTCTTGTTTCTAAAGAAGAAACCCAAAATTGGAATGCTTCCTAAAAAAGGCACCTGTTCCGAAGACTCTGTCTTCTCTTCCCGACCCAACCCTCCGATAATAATGGTAGAGCCATCTTTGGCAATGACCGTTGTCTCGGCGGTGTTCGTATCAATAATAGGCACTATGTTATTGCTGGAGGTGGTCACCGTGCCAATGACGCTGCTTATCTCTGGTTTCACTTTTATCGTAACATATCCGTCTTCATTAATCATGGGTATGACCGACAGGCGCACGCCCACATCCACATAGGTGACTTCTTCGGCCACGGTCGTGGTGGTCGTGCCTGTCGTGGTGGTGGTCGTGATGTAAGCACGGCGCTCACCGATATGGACCTTGGCCTCATGGTTATTAATCACAGACAAAGATGGGCTGGCTATAATCTTGGACTTGCCCAAAGTCTTAAGGTAATTGATTACCGCGTCAAAATCTCGTTTTGAATCAACGATACCAATATGCATATCCTTTCCTGGAGTTATCTTAGTGCTGGAGTTAAGGCTTGAGGTAGTTCCACTAAAAGGGTAACTGCCCACCCCCAACGCTGGCCCGTTGACGTCAAAATACTCGGATCGCGAGGCAAAAGCGGGATTGGTAACACCCGCGGTCATGTAACTGAAAGGATAACTTCCGATGTAGGCCATGCCGTATTGTTTGGCGATATTAAACAATCCTTCCCACTGAATGCCTGTATCCAATCTATCAGACAATTTAATTTTCATGATCTTAACGTCAATGAGCACAGCCTTTGTCTTTTTATCCAGCCCAGCGATGAGCGTTTCAATCTTCTTCATCCGCTCAGGGAATGTCTGGACAATAACCTGGTTGGTGCGCTCATCCGCTTTGATAGAACCCACCTTTTTCAAGTCCAGCTGATTTTTAAGCTGGTCTTCCACGTCTTTGGCCCTGGCATATTTCAGATTAAAGATCTTGACGGTGGACTCCTGCTCCATTCCCGCTAGCGCCTTTTGGGCAGCAGCGATCTTCTCCGGAGTATCTATCAGCATAACAGTTCCAGATTCCGGCTCAACGAGCAGACGGCCGATCTCGCTTTTGATGGCCTCCAAAAGCGGAAAGGCCTGTTCCGGTATGGCGTATTTAAGACGGAATATCTGGACCTTACGGGTATCAGAAAAGTTTTTGCCGAAAAGCACCTTGTATTCCTGTTCTGTCATAACATTATATATATCCCCTTTTTTTTCGTAGGCGAGGTTATTGGAACGCAGCATGATATCAAACACGTCTTTTACCGGAACATTCTCCACAGTCAGCGTCACTCTTCCCGAGACCTTCTGAGTAGGGACGATGTTAAAACCTGATTTGATAGAAAAAAACTTCAGGGCCTCGATGATGTCGATGTTGCGCAAACTCAGCGAAATCCTTTGCTCATCCGGTGATGCCTCTCCTTTCATGGTTAATTTAAGATCCTCAGGAAGAATCAGGCGCGGAGTCTCCTCCAGGTCTTGCAAGTCTAAGACTTGAGCCCAGGCAGTTGTAGCGATCAAAATACTTAAGAGGAGAGTTAGGTTTTTTGCTCTCATCTGAGTTCTATCTCTTCCTGGCCAAAACCAAGAACCACCTTGTCCTTGTAAACAGCCTTGAGTTTCACATCATTACCAAAGGTCTGACCCCTTTTTAAGAAAAGTGTCCTCTGGTTCGCCGTATCCTCAATCATGACATCAGGGTCCTCTGACCATGCAATCCCCACGAGCCTGAAATCTTTGGTGGCTTCCAGGATCCTTGCCGAAGGGCCCCGGCCGGCGACGGCGATTTCAACAGGCAGGCCCCTGCCCATATGGAACACGTCTCTCTCCCTGGCTTTTTCAAGATAAAAGGTCAGGGATTTCAAAAGGGATGAAGCCTTAACCACCTCTTTTTTTTGTGATTTTTCTATGTCTGCTTTTAAATCTACTTCCTTATTCACACTCAATAGGGCAATTGCCAGATTGATAACAAAATAAAAGGCCAGAAACGCCACGCAGAGCTTCAAGATTTGATTGAGCGCTCTTATGTTGATTTGATAGATTTTCCCGTCTTTAAAAAGCGTTTTGAAACTATGCTGTAAATAAGTCACGCGCCCTTTGAGCGCCTGGAATGAGAAAAGACGCAAACCCTGGAATTTAAGGGTAGCACGATCTAATGATTTTGGCCCTTTTGGTTTTTCGATAAGATCCAATAACTGTTTTTCTGGCGTGTTTTGGTTAAAGGGTGTCATCTCCATAATAAGGGTTGTCATCCGCAATCCGCCTTAATTCCGGGATTCCTTTTCCGCACGGAGCAAATCCAGATCTGATGTCAGATCCCTCACCATCTCCCTTAAAGATTCATTAAATGAAATCTGTTCAAGAAGTTCCTGTTCTAGCTGCACAAGACGCCTTCTTGCCTCATCCCTTTCTGTTTCCAATTCCCGCCAGCGCAAGGTACGATCGGCCATGCCTTTCTTGATGTCTTTCATGCTTTGATCTTTTTCCTCAATATATGAGACGAGTCCAAGGTTTTGCTTCTCATGCGACTTCAGGCGGCTATTTAACTCAATAAGCTGTGCGTCTTTTTCTGCCAAGGCAATGCTGAGTTTATTTCTTTCCGCCATAACCTCCAACAGCTCATTCTGCAGGGAATCCACCTCATCTTGCTTGTCTTGCAAGGCAGCATTTGTCCGGGTATAAAGGTCACTGGTTTGAGAAACAGAATCCCTCGCCTGATTATAGACTCTCTGCATCTCATCCTGACGACTTTCCAGCTCTGCTATACGCCTTTCGTTATCAACCTTGAAAGTCTGCAATTTCTCGACATTTGCCGCGGCATTCTGCCTATCTATTTTCAAAAGCTCTAATTGTCGTTGAAGTTCTGACTTCTCTTGTTCATGCTTTTTAACAGATTCTGTCAGGCTGGTCATTGCGGCCTCTAAAGTTTCATTGGCGGCCAACTGCTCCTTGATCTCTTCTTTTAATTCGTCTATCTGGGTTATCAGAGTAGCCCTTTCTTCCTGCATCTGATTCAGTTGATTTCCCAAGGCCGTTTGAGAAGTAAAAAAAACATCGGTCTGACTCTTTAATTCCTTGACCTGATTCTCCAGGTCAAGCTTAGAGCTTGAAAGAGCTGATATCTCTGCGTTCTTCGCCACCAATTGTGATTGAAGGTCACCCATATCTTTTTTGAGGTCCTGTTCCTTGGCTTGAAGCGCTGCCAGCTCTTTGTCCCTTGCATCCAGAAGACTCTTCAGCAATTCATTGTTCTGCTGCAAAAATGCATTTTTCTCTCCCATGCTATTCATGTAATCTTTTAATCGCATGAGACTATTTTGTGTATCGGAAACTGATGCACTTCTTGTTTTCGCAACGCTACGAACCTCTTCTTTGCGGACCTCTTCCTTTTCTGATGGAGTCTTTGCCTCAACCTCTTTTTTCTTAAAGGTTTGGTTAAGCATCGTTCCCAGAATGAAGCCCGCAATGGTGACAGGTATCAGAATGGATTTGACATCCAACACAAGACCTCTTTTGTTTTTTAAATAGCTGTTGCGCATACTTTAACTTGTTTTAATAATCGCATTGTGCATCTGAGCATTTCTCTCCTGCCAACCGAGCCTTTTCTCCTCTTCAATAATAGCATGCACCAAGGCACTATCCACAACTGCACTATTCCTTATGATCAGGGTTTTGAGGGCCTTATGGCAAAGCATGGTGATTTGTCTAGGATATCCTCGGCTGTAGTCATAAATTTCTTTTATGGCATCATCAAGGAAAATTTGGATGTGCGAGCGGTATCCGGCCTGCCGGATACGGAATTCAATCAGGTCCTTGGCCTCTTCAAACATAAGCGGGTTAAGTGTGTATTTAAAACTGATACGGTCAAAGAAATTGGGGATGTTATAAATCCTGGTATAAAGTTCAAGTTGACCTAATAAGATTAACTGTAAAAGCTTGAATTCATTTGTTTCGTAATTGAGTAAAATACGTAAAAGCTCAAGAGAGCTATCGTTTAATTTCTGGGCCTCATCAATTATCAGTGCCACGGTCTTGTTTTCCGTGACACCTTTCTGGAAAAGGAACCGCTCCAACTGTTCCCGGAGGTCTAGAATCGTAGGGTTTGGCACGCCAGTAAAATTAATTTCAAAATTTCTAATGAGAGAGGTAAGCATTAACTCTTCGTTTTCAAAGGAAGGGTCTAAAACAATGTGAAAAATAAAATCTTCCCTAGATTTTAATTCCTGGATGAGCTTTCTGGAAAGTGTGGTTTTTCCTGTACCCACATCTCCTAAGATGACAGAAAGTCCCCTTTTCATTCTCAGCTCAATCAAAATATTTGTCAAAGCAGCCTCATGCTCTTTGGAAAGGTAGAAAAATTCAGGGTCTGGGCTTGTAGAAAAAGGCTCTTTATCAAAACCTAACACCTTGAAATAACTCATTTTTCGTTCCTGTTAAAATTAATAAAAAAGGCCTGATTTCTTTCGAAATCAGGCCTCAAGGAGGCTCTCCTCTTCTTTTTGACTCTTTCCTGCATCATTTAAATCCCGATTAATCTCTTGCGTATCAGGCGCAAGGAATAACCTTCTTTGGCCAGGCCCTTGATCTCTTTTAAACGCTTGGCCACGATTGAGCTATTATAAAAACGCACATTTCCTTTTTTACTGGATATGGGCAATAGACCTAAATCCGTATAATGATTGACAGTCTGATAGGTGATACGGTACGTCTTAGAGATTTCTTTTGCAGAAATTATTCTATTGTGTCTTGCGGCCATAAGTTACAAGAGTTATGGTAAGTACAATATGTATGCTATATACCATAATTTTGGTATTTTGTCAACAAAAAATTAAGGCAAAAAATTCCTAACTTGAATATTTTGCAATAAGTTAAATAAAAAATTACCTTTTTGTTTTAGGAGTTTTTGGGTACGGGAGGTGTTTGGTGAAAAAACGCGATAAAAGCTTAAACGCCACCATGACAATGGCACGGACTTTATAATTATACACGGAAGTGCTAAAGAGGATGGTTAAGGCCTTTAAGGGATGATGGCTATAAAAGGTGTAATAGGCTCGCGACTGCCATTTTTTGAGCTCTGCCAGCGAAATGGTTTCTAATTCAAAACAATCATAATCCAACTGGTTGTAGTTCATCCAGTGGTTATTCAGGATCCGCAAACCCGAACCCTTTTTTTCAGCCAATCTCCTGATTTCCGTGCCAGGGTTAGGAAGGATAAGGCCAAAGGAAGGAACATCCGGGTTGAGCTCAATGGCAAACTGGATGGTTTCCTGAATGGTCTCAACTGTTTCCCCATAATGGCCTAGGATAAAAAACGTGCGCACTTTCAAACCACACTTTCGGGCCAGGAATATGGCCTGCCTTATCTGTTCTTTTGTCTCACCCTTTTGAACTATAGTTTTAAGTATTTCTTCATTTCCGGTCTCAACGCCCAGTGCGATCCAGCGGCAACCGGCTTGTTTCATTCTTTTCAACATCTCTTCATTAATACTATCTGCGCGCGTCTCGCACTCCCAACGCACTTTCTTATGCAGCTTGCCTGCCATAATCCCTTCACATAAATCCAGTATGTGAATCCTGTTGAGCGTCAACATGGCATCGGCAAATTGAAAAGATGAAATGCCGTATCTCTCCACAGCCTCTTTCATTTCATCAATAATCCTTGCAGGGCTCTTGATGCGCGTTTTCTTGCCCAAATAACTTGGATTGCAGAAATAACAATGGTAGGGGCATCCACGGGATGCGCTGATAGCAAACCAACGATTGTAATGGGAAAGCTCAAAAAGGTCCCAGGCTGGCAAGGGAAGGTCGTCGAGATTTTTAATCTCTGGAGCCGGGCCATTTTTTTTAATCGCTCCAGAGTCCCTGAAGGCTATGCCGGTAAGTGCAAGAGGCGTGCTTTTTCCTTGCGAGCTCAATAAAGGAATCAGCTGTATGAAAGTTTCCTCTCCTTCTCCTATAACCGCAATATCAAAATCTGGGAACTCTTTAAGCGTCTGTTCGGGGATCGTGGAAACATGGGGACCTCCAATGATAATGGGAACATGGGGAAAGGCAGCCTTAACAGCTGTTGCAATAAAACCTGCCTGGATGATTTCGGTTGTGAATGCGCCTATTCCTATACAGTCCGGGTTATCAATCTTTATTTTTTCAAGCAAGCGGGGCAATGTCCAATGAGACAGACGCATATCCACAACGGTCACTGCAAATCCAGCCTTACGGCAACTGGCTCCTATCATAGCCAGGCCAAGTGATGGAGTCAGGGATTCATAGGTGTAGATGTTATCCTGTAAGCCTAAGACCTTCTTTGAGGGGTGGATCAAAATAATATGGCTCTTATTTTTTTGTAAGGCTGGCACAGCTTACTCCTTTTAAAAAACCTGCATTCCAGTATAAAAGGCAAAGCAAAAATAAAATAAAAACAGAAAAATCAAATTTAAACCAGGCTCCCACAGCTAACAGACAAATTCCTAGGATTATCCAAAAAGCAGGCAAATGATGAAAGGAAAAAATTATGAATAAAAATAAAAGACTGAAAAAAACAAAAGGGAAGACCTGTATTTTTCTGAAGACGCCGTATCTTCTTACCAAGAACCCTTGGGCCCAACCATAACGAAACATCATTCTGGCAAAGGCCTTCCAGGTAGACGGCCGATAATGTTTCACCACAGCTTTGGGGTTACAAAGAATACAGTGCCCCTCTTTTTCAAGTCTGTAATCCAGTTCCACATCCTCTCCCGGCCACAGGCCTTCCAGAAAACCGCCGGCATTTAAAAATGCGTCCTTGCGATACATGACATTGCATGAGGCATTATGGCGAACAGGGGCGATCTCGGCCAAAGAAGTACGAGCATAATCCGAAATGAAGCCTGTCTTTTTCATAAAACTGGAGACCCTGCGTCCGAAAGGTGTTTCATTCTCAGGGATTTCCTGCCTGCCTCCAACGGAAACGATGGTTGCGTCGTAGAATCCTGCCAATAGCTCCCTCACCCACGACCTGTTGACTATGCAATCCGCATCTGTAAAACAGAGAAAACTACCCCTGGCCAGCTCTGCCGCAATATTGCGCGCCTTGGCCGGACCCACACTGACTGGATTAGTCAGGCTCATGACTTTTCCTGAATATTTCATTAGAATCTCTTCGGTTTTGTCATAAGAGCCGTCATTAACGACAATCAATTCAAAAGCAGGGTAATCCAAGTTTAGGATAGAATCGATGCACTTCTCTAAAGTATTTTGCGCATTTCTTGCAGCTACGATGATGCTTACAAAAGGTTCACTCATTTTTTATGGATTAAGTAAGATAAAAAGTTCCTGGCGCCTCTTAGCTTACGATAAAGGTCAGCCTTGGACCGGGTTTGCATGAGGAAATTAAACATATAGCCAGGCCTGAAATAAAATTTTTTGAGGCCCCTGTCTACGTAATAATTTATCCGCTCCATGCTCATCTGGGGATACTCCACAATCCCCGATTGTTCACCCGCGTCAAGCCACTTGTTCCACTCTTTTGTTTTAAGCCAGGCCTTGTCTTCGCAAAGCTTAAAAAAGGCTGTGCCAGGAAAAGGCACGGCTCCTGAGAACTGAATTGTTTTGCAGCCAAGTGATAAGGCAAAATCAATGGTTTGAGCAGCTGTGCTTTCTGTTTCACCAGGTAGACCTATAACAAAACACCCATGAACATCAAGGTGAGCTTTCTTAGACAACTCCATGAATTCATAAGATTGCTTGAGGGTGATATTTTTATGCATCTTATCTAATATCTCCTGCACCCCGGATTCAAACCCCACCAGCAATTCCCTGCACCCTGCCCTTTTCATCATCTTAAACATCTCTAAATCAGCTGTGTCCACGCGGGCATTCACGGAAAAGGTGATTTTGAGGCCTCTTTTCAAAATCTCTTCGCAAATCTGAATCGCCCGGGTCTTCTGGACAGTAAAGGTATCATCCTCAAAAAAGAATTCTCCTCCTTTAAGGACAGCCGGGCACAGTTGAATATCATATTCTATCTCATCCACCACGTTTCCCGGGGACCTGAGGCGATAACGGGTGCCGTGCATCACCTGCGGCCAGAGGCAGAATATACATTGATTAGGGCATCCCCTTCCGGAAATGATATCGATGTAAGGATAGAGTTTGCCTCCGTCAAAATATTTCATGAGATCCAGATGCCTCCAGGCAGGAAATGGTAAACGGTTCAGGTCCTCAATAAACGGCCGGGCCGCATTCTTAAAGACCATACCATTTTGATAATAGGCAATACCCAAAACTTTATCTAATTGGGAAAAGTTTTCTATAACATCACGGACCGTTTCATCATATTCTCCTACGCAGGCAATGTCTATCGCGCCTTTTGCCAAGACAAGCGTTTCTTCAGGAAGGCTGGAGATATGGGGCCCGACCATTATGACCTTGGCCTCTGAAAATTGCTTGATGAGGCAGGCGCACTCTATGTCAGAATAAATGGATGGGGTGGTTGAGTCCAACACCACAAAATCCGGTTTTTCTTTTTTAACAATTAGCTTCATATCCTCTTTCCTCTGTTGCTCAGCCACCATATCCAGGAGGCGCGCATCATGACCGCCTCTTTCTAAGACGGCTGTTGCATAAGCCAGCCAATCAGGCGCGCGTAAGACCCTACCCCTCGTGCGGGCAGCCCAGCGCTGGGTGCGGCAGAAATCCTTTACAAATGGCTCATTGATGATGAGTATTTTCATTTTTTAATTCGAAAAATAGAGAGGGAAACCGGAAAGATGGACAATTAAATAAAATTTTATATTTTTCCTGAATAAATGCAAGCAGCTCGAAACTGCGCTGGTCGTTGTATGGCAAAAATATAAAAAAACGCGGTGGAGGAGACATTTTTTCTAAGGTTGTCCGGTCAAAAATAATTTCGCAATTACGCTGTGTATAATAACGCATAAAAGGCATTCTGTAGTAATTAACGCCAACCCTGTTTTTTGGCTGGCTGACTGCCTTAAGACCAAGCAGGCATCCCTTGAATTTTAAGAAATCCTTTGCCGCTACCCTCTTGTTCTGTGTTACGGGAAGCTGGCTTTTTAAAATGCCTGTTGCCGCTATCCAGACGATAAGCAAAGGAATGAACGCAAGTTTTACTCTGCTTTGGGGATGCTTCTCTTTCAAAAAAGTGAAAACAATGTAAACGAGAAAAGCAAAAAACAGGGAAGCGGCAGGGACAAGGTGACGTGCGAGGAAGTTGACAAAGGCATGAGCCACGGTATGCGCTGGAAATGTGACGTACCAACTGATTCCCAAAATGACAAAAAGAACACACAGGCGCATGAGAGGCCCCATGGCCTGTTTTGATTCTTTTGACAACTGATTGAAAAGCAAAAAACAGATAAACAGAAAAGTCAACAACCCAAAGGAATTGAACATGAAGGCCAAAGAGGCATGACGGGCCAGGGCAAGCTGCCACCATGCAGAAAGATTTAAATTCTTAAAGGCTGAGTCGCTGCTATGGACGACCCTCTCTACTGCGGCGCGCTTCAAATCTTCGAAAGCGCCACCTGCCCCACCAAAATACCAAGCATTCTGCAGGAAGTGAAGGAGAAAACCAAAAACAGGGGCTAACATGAGTAAACATATAAACAGTTTGGGTATAAAAATTTTCTTCTCTTTTCTGAAACACAGGGGGAAAAATATGAAAAATAACGCCAGATATAAAAGGTACTCAAACGTGAATAGTGAGACGATAAAATATAAAAACCAGACAAAAAGATATATGAATGGTTTTTTCTTAGGTGTGGTTAATATCTTAAAATACAAAAAGAAAATAACAGAGCGCAGCGCATCAGCATAGGAAGGCTGGTGCAGAGAGTCCATGCAGAACAGAAACATGCTGTTCGTCAAATAAAACAAGCCTGCCCATAACGCCACGCTGAGCTGGCCAGTAAAATTTTTGATGAACAGATACCAGAAGAGCAGATTCAGGAAAGCGACAAACAAGGCAAAGGCCCTGAAAAAAACCAGTGAATCTGACCTAAACACTATTCGCAACAAACCGTTGGAAATATCGGAAAGTGGAGGAATATGCGTGTAAAGATTGCGGGGGCTATCGGCATTGACCTCAAACATGGGAAGAAACTTGGTGCGGATAAAACCAAACCTGAAAAAGTTCTCTCCGGCACTCAGGATATTGGCGTCTGAGAATTCATCCCCATGGTCAAGGTCAGGATATTGAAGCCTTAAGAAGGCCAACAGGGCAAAAGTGGCCACCAAAATTATCAGGGCATATTTATTCTTCAACAAATTCCTCCTTGTTTCTTAAGGAATAACAGTTATTCGCGTGAAGAAAATTCCTAAAGTTTCCCAGGCCGATTTGAATCGTCTCCAGAAAACTTATCCTTTCGCTTTCTTTAAACGACCAGAGATACCCCAGCAGGAAAAAAAGATTATAAAAATTCCCAAAATTCCATTTTATTGCTTTTTTAATAAAGGGGAATAAAAAAGGAAATTTGACCGCATAAAAAAAGAGACGATGCAAATTTTCTATCTCTTTTCTCTCAGGCAGGAGCAGGAGGCTCTTTTCGAAAAAAGACGGCTTAAAAGAGGAATGGGCGTCGATTAAGCCGCGTTCCCTGGCGAATTCTGTCAACTCCGTACCGGGAAAAGGCTGAAACAAAGAACTCCAGGGATAATCTGTCTTTATTTTTATGTTTAAGCGCACGGTCTGGAAGGCGTCTTCCAAGGTTTCATTCGGCAGGGCGAGCATATTGTATGTCCTGAATTTTATTTTATACTTCCTGAGCAACCGGGCAGCCTCAAAGATCTGTTGGTCAGAGACCTTTTTCTTCAATATCATCGTCCGCAAATCCTGTGAGCCTGTCTCTATACCAAAGAAGGCCCTCTGACACCCTGCGGATTTTAAGCTCCTGATGAAAACCTCATCAACCAAATCAGCTCTCAGCAGGCAAATAAACGCAAGGTCTATGTTATTACGATAACGGTTTAGAAACTCTAAGCTCCAGTTTTTTTCAAGTCCGAAGGTATCATCCTGAAAATAAACAGTCCGAAACGGACTTCGGGCCTTAACTTCCTTGATTTCTGCAATGATATTTTCTGGGCTCCTGTACCGCACAAACCTTCCTTTATCGTGATAGAGTTTCTTGAAGGCGTGATTAAAACAATAGGCGCAGGAAAAAGGGCAACCCCTGCCAACCATAAATACCTTCTGAGACTTATGCAGAAATGGGTATTTTCTGACATACAGATCTCTATCGGGAAAAGGTAATTCGTCAAGGTTCTCTATTAAAGGCCGCACATCATTCCTAAAAATCTGACCATTCTTCTTAACCCACAGATTCTCTATGGTTGATAAGTTCTTTCTCTCATCAAGGCAATGAGCTAACTCAAGCAGGGCATACTCCCCTTCTCCTCTGCATATCATATCAATGGCCGATTCCTCAATGATTTCAGGAAAAAACGTGGGATGAGGTCCGCCAAACACGACTTTGACGTCGGGTCTTATTTTCTTTAGTTGGTTCGCCACGCGCAATGACCACTGATGCACGCCAGTGGTGCAGGAAAAACCTGCGATATCAGGATTAAATCGTGCGACCTCTTTAACCAGCTTGTCTATCCCCTGGCCGTGCTCAATAAAACAATCCACTTCATGCCCTTTGGATTTAAGCAGGCTGGATAGATACATCACCCCTAAATATTCGTAGGATAAATTCTGAATAAAAGAAATCCTGGCCATTTTTAATTCTTTTTCTTTCTGGCAATAACCAGCATCTCCCCGCACCCTAAACTCAGGCCCAGGTCTGTCAGGCTTTTGGGAAGGACCTTAAAGAGGAATCTGGAGAGACCCGTCAAGACAGGAGCAGGATACGTCTGCAAATATGAATGGATATATCGCAGATTCAGAACTTTTTTCGCCTTTCTTATTTCCAGAAGCTCGAAGCCTTCTTTCTTTAAGGCTAAAGCCAGGTTGAAGGGCGAAAAACAATGAAGATGCTGCGGCATATAATGCGGCCATTTTTTCCGCATGAGCCTGGAAGAAAGGCTGCAGGTATTCACGGTCGAAATAGCGACAATGCCGCCGGGCTTGAGGATCCGGTAGATTTCCTTGAAGGTCTCTAAAGGCTTCATTCCGTGCTCGATCACATCAAACAGGGTCACAGCATCAAAATGGTCACCAGCAAAGTGCGCATCCAAAAGGTCGCCTTGAAAGATACGGTTACTAAATCTTCGGTTGGCAATCGCGTGGGAATATTCTGAGACCTCCACCCCATAAGGTTCCCATCCCCTCGCCTGTGCCACTTCCAGGAAAAAACCCATGGCACACCCAATATCCAGGATGCACCCTTTTGCCCCATGCCTCTCTATCCTGCTTATCCATTTTTTGAAGGTCGCTGTCTTAAGGCGGTTGATATCGCTCATCCCGCCTTCCCTGATCTGCCAAGGAGCATAATAATTCTTGCCGTAAAACTCCTTTAATTCAGGGGGAGAAGGCAAGGGGTGCATAAAAATCAGGCCGCAGGCAGCACAGCGAAAGAAATCCCTTCCGTGCTTGACAAAGGCCTTACATATCTGTGTACTCTGGCATACCGCGCACAGCATGTTAGAGGTGTTTTTTTCTTGTCCGAATAATAATATCAAAATCCTGGGTTTGCTCTCTGGCGTACGTTTCCTCCAAGGCCAAGAGTTCAGCTTTGGGAGAAATCTTTAAGACCTTGCACGCCTTTAAATAGACCTCTTTTGGGTGGATGGACTTCATGCAGACATTGTTGCCCTTACAGGGAGGAAAATCAGTCTGATGCACACAAGGACTGCAATACACCTCTTGAGAATAAAATATAAAGTTATTTTCGTTATGGATATCGGCGTAATGGGAAGGGCTTACCGGTCCCCATAAGGATATAACTGGAATCTCAAAACTGATAGCAATATGGTATAACCCTGAATCGTTAGTGACCATAAGACCTGCTCCTGCAATAAGGGCCATAGCTGTCTCTAAAGAAAATTCGCGGCAGGTATTAAACGTCAGGCCTTGCGCCTGGGGGGAAAGCTGAGTTGTCAGTGTATGCACATAGTCGTATTCGGAAGCGCTCCCCACGAGGTATATGGAATGGGTCTGGTGGATGGCCAACGCATTGATTAACGAAACAAAATAAGAGGAAGGCCAGCGCCGTTCCAACAATAAATCAGAGGCGTTTGGGTTTATCACGATATAAGGGCGTTTTTCACCAGGTTGATGCTTGTGCATCCACATCTTCAGATCTGATTGGGCTTGTGGGCTTAACCGGATCTTACTGACCTTGTAATCGATATTCTTTATGCCACAGGCCCTGGCCAACTGGAGGTAAATTTTACTGATGTGCTGAGCGTCATTAAAATAGACCAGGTGGGTATTAAGTCCGACGCGAAAGGCTGTGGAAGTCCGGTAAAAACCATACCTGTTTCTGGATAGGCTAAGGGTTGCCAGAATCGTGGATAAAGCAGAATAAACCTCCAGGTCAAAATAAAGGTCCACCCGATAACGCCAAAGCTTAAACAAAAGCCCCAGTGTATCCATAAGCAGAAACACCGGTGACGTATCGCGAAGACAGAGGCACTCATCCATGAGACCCAGGCTCTCTACGAGCGACTTGTTCTTTAAGGTAGTAATAAAAATAAACTTTGCTGAAGGGTATCTTTGTTTCAGGGCCCTGACCATGGGAGTTGCGCGCAGGATGCTTCCCATGCCTAATAATTTTGCCACTGCGATTGTCTTGACGTTTTGCACAGAATCATCATGGTTGATTCGGGCAATCTTGCCAAGAGGCCATACAACACCGTTTAACAAAAAGGCCAATGGCTTACCGATGAATCTGTCAATAATGATCTTATGGTGTAATCTCATTTTTTCTGATGATGTTGCAACCACTCCACGGCTTCCTTAAGGCTTAACCTGACGTCGCGATATTGAATTCCGAGCTCAACTACAGCCTTCTTGCCGTTATAGGATGGCATCTTGCGGGCAATGTTGAGGCTGCGAGGAATAACAGCAGGCTCATCTTTAGTAACCCTACTCATCACTAAACTAACGCAGGCCACAGGATAAGCCAGACAATAAGGGACCTTGAACCTGGGAGCCGGAATATGCGTGTATTGACTTAAAAGAGCGAATAGCTCATCCATCGTCCAGTTAACGGCATTCAAAATATATCTCTGTTTTGGTTTTGCCCTTTCCAGGGCTAAGAAATGCGCTAATCCCACGTCTCCGGCATCCACGAAACCTGTGCTTGTGTTTATGGAAAATTTGATTTTTCTCTGAAGAAAATCAGAAATAATGCGCATCATAGGCGTCAAGGATTCGTCCTCTGAACCGATCACCGTAGAAGGATTCAGGATTTTTATAAGCACCCTGCTGTCAGAATTTAAAAGCAATTCTTCGGCCAGATATTTTGTTTTCCCATAATCCGTATCTTGCTCCCACATATTGTACATGACGGTTTCATCAGACGGCCCCTGCCCTGGCAGCAAACCAATCGTCTTGATGCTGCTGGTGTAAACAAATTGTTCGACGCCTCTCTTGGAAGATGCCTCCAGCAACTTACGCGTGGCCTCCACATTAGTCCTGTATAACAGTTTCGAATCGCGGATTCCTATTTTGTGCAGGCCAGCACAGTGAAAGACGTAGGAAATACCGTCAAGGCCAGGCGCATAAGAATCAGGTTCCAGAAGATCCCCTGTCACTAATTCAACTCTTAAGGATTTAAGCCTTTGAATGGAAGAGGGGCTTGAGGATGGCCTGATTAAAGCGCGCACCGCAAGGCCACCTGCAACCAAAGCCTTAACCACGTAAAACCCTACAAAACCCGTACCACCTGTGACGAATGCCTTTTTTTCCGCCATCCTCTTTTTAAAATCAAACCGCTCTTTTGAGCAGATATCTCAATCCAACCTGCAAAGGATGCTCAAGCAGAATGCCTGATGCATATTTTTCTCTTTCTGGATGAAGCTCTAGGAATAACAGATAAGGAAAAAGACGAAGTAAAAGATGGGGGCAGACAATTTTTGAGAAATCGAAACGGTAAGTCTCGCCTTCGCGATGGGCCTTCGGACACATTCCTCGGACTTTCTTAATAACTAGCGATAGAGGCTTGATACCAGAAGGATCGCGCCTGATTTCAAAGGCAACACGGTCGCTTGAATTCGGACACTGGGCCTCGACGGTGTGAATGTCTTCTCTCCATTTAAAATAACCACCCTTCTGGAAAGTGATAATATAAGGGATAGCCACATTCATAAGAGTCGGACAAAGTCCCACGGGAAATATCTGATCTAAGGTAACCTCTTCACCCGATCCATCCTGGGCTAATATTTTATACTTTGATAAATCAATATCATAAAAGCAACAAGGTTTAAGCATCGTTTGAGTCTCGGGGCTTTGCGATTTCTTTGCAAAGGGTGAGGCCAGGTAGTTTATGTTTGATTTGGGGTCAGGGCAGGCGAGGTTCAGTGCCAAACGCTCGACATTTTTATCTCTTGCATAGAGATGGATGAACGGGTAGAGAGAAAAAAAGGATGCTGGACATAGCTGACGGATATCAGGTATCTTGAACATGAATAGACTGCCTAAACGATGGCAGCACTCTTCATTCTCATTCATGATTTGAGCAATCATAATTTTATCAATAGCGTCTTTGGGAAAGCCGATGCAGCGGAAAAACTTTTCCAGGATGTTCAAGAGGAGCCTTAATTTCTTATACTTGAAACTCACCCTTATAAGCGTTGGGCTGTGTGCATTGGGACAACTGACCAGAACGCCTTCATCAGCCAAGGACCCCTGAGAAAATTTAGCGTCATAGAGAAGAGCCAGAAAATAAGGGTAAATGGCACTCATGGCATCCACGCAAAAGCCATCTTGCGTTAAACCCTGCCTGTCATACTTTTCTTGCCCCCTCTTGCAATAACCGCACTTCTTATTGTATCCAGCCGTGCACACAAGAAGTGAACCGACATCTGTACAATACGGGAAGGCCTTCATGATTTCCTCCCCATTATATAATGCTTGAAATAATGCAAGCCGTTTGAGATAAGATCTTCCATTTTCAGGTTGAAGAGACTCGTTGACTCATCAGAGCCGCTGCAGGCAATACAAGTGACCCTCCTGCCTAATTCCTCCCATGCCTCCTTTATATTATGGTTACGGATAGGCACTTCATATTCCTGACGGGAGAAAGCAATGGGACAGGGAAGCAAGGTATGATTGGCTCCCAGCCAACAGATCAATCGACCATGCCGGCAGGGCGCGAAGCGAAAACCCACAGGCAAGTTGTGCCAAAATCCTATCTCAGAATAAGAAATCGGCCAGTCCAATGATTTCTTCAGCGAATTGAAGGTGTTACCGATGGGATATTTTTCCTTTTTCAATCTTATCAGAAACCTGTAGAAATCTTTTATCTCTTCAGCCGAAAGATCCGCGCTTCCCACGGACTGCGTATTCTGGGCTCCTGAAACGCACGAGACACAGAAAGATACAGTCGTCCTGAACTTTCTGGCCAGCTCCAGGAGATGAAAAACAGAATCTCTATTAGAGGCGCTTTCCCGTATAAGGGAGGCATGGATCTCAAAAGGGATCTTTCTCTTAAAGGCCTCTTCCATCCCTTCCAGAACCTTCTGATAAACGCCGCTTCCCCGAATTTTATCAGCAACTTCCTGGTTTCCATCGAGACTAAAGCTTATCTGGTCCACTTCCGTTAGGCAATCTATTCTTTGCGCTACCAACACCCCATTCGTGGAAATGCGACAGAATGCTTCCCTATGTTTGATACGGGTAATGACCTCCTTCAAGTCCTGACGCAGGAGCGGCTCACCTCCCTGCAGGAGAAAGATACGCGTGCCCAGGCGGAAAAACTGATCGATATAATCCAATAACTCATTGGTCGAGTACTCAGAGAATCTGGCCCTGTTGTCCTTGAAATAACAAAATGGGCAATCCATATTGCATAAATTGGTGATGCCCAGAGACACCATAAGAGGTATCCTTTCTTTGGTTATTTTATATTTCAAGGCGTGCATCAACACAAAAAGGGCGTTGGTAAGATATCTGCTTCTCATTGCCTGGACTTCCCCTTACGACGCGGGCCGCAACGCATAATAAAAAAGATAGTTTCCCAAAATCTTGTAGATGGAACGGGGCTGAATCTGTCCTGTGACTGTCTTCAGGGCGTCCCCTATCTTTTCCCCTCCAGCCTGACTTCTCTCCAATATCAGATACCCCAACCGGCTAGGAAACTCTTGCAACCCTACTTCCTTAATCCTGTAGTGATTTTCGATATATTCAAAGATATCGGGATACGTTTTCTTCAAATGCTCCAGGTATTCTCCCGGATAAATGCAAACAAGCTTGATTCCGTGCTCCTTTTCCTTTTCTTTAAATTCTTCCAGCGACTTGGGCCAACCTGCGTATCGCTGGGCATAGCGCGCAATGCCGTAACCTTGCGCATGGCTGAACAGAAATATGCGCTCGTCGGGTGCGCTGAATTCCTTGAGCGTCTCACCTGCCACGTCCTGACCCAAAAAAACCGTTGTATACATCCTGGATAAAGAATAGTAAACAGGGAAAATAGAAAATACCCCCACGCTTATCATGAGCACAATCAATGTTTGATACTTGGGCAAACCTTTTATTTCCCTGGCCATAAATGAAACGACATAGACACAGGAGAAAACCACTGCTGCAGAAAATGGCATCTGCGCATAGCTATTCTGAGCAAGGTCCGATGAGAAAAGCATCACATAGACTACAGCAGCTGTTACCCAACCAATCAGGTAGCGGTCTATGAAACTTTTATGCATAAAAAATGCTAAAATAACACCCCAGGTGGCCAGGAGGCTTAGGGGAAAGGTATAATTCTCTCCTGCCGTATACCAAAGAATCATCTTTCCATAGGACTTCCAATAGGCAGGCGTCAAAACCTCAAAGGGTTTGAACGTGAAACGGAATGCGCCCAGGCCCAATGAACGGAAGCAGGTTATGATACCCAGCATGGCCAGGAAAGGAAACAGGGCCGCAAAAAGAAATTTAAGGATTCCCTTTCTGTCACTCAAGAATGATTTGTAGGGAAAGCAAAACGCGAAAGGCAGCATTCCAATGATAAATTCAAATTTGTAAACCCAGGCAAAAACCATCGCCAATCCGCCTAACAGAAGATTATAGAGTTTGCGCTTATCAATAAATCTCAAATAAAAAAGGTGACCCAACAACATAAAGAAAAAAGCAGGACTTTCTGGCTGGAGGTTGCGGGAAAAAAATACAGCCAATGGCATGATGGATAATAAAAAGGTGCCAAAAAGCGCTAGGCGTTTATCCTGAAAGAGCTGGCAGCCTACTAGATACATAACCACAATGACTAGCATCGCAAATAAGACGTTAAAAAGGCGCGCTGACCAGAGATTCTCTCCGAACATCCTCCAGGCCAAGAGAATTTGATAAGAAACCAGCGGCGGTTGGAGATTATCTCTTACAACAGGATCCTTTTGCAAGGCATTAAAGAAATAAACTCTTTTGTGCAAGAAATCTTTGGTCCTGATCATCTCTTGGGCTATGCTGAGGGACTCGTTTTCCTTCATATTATGGTAGCCGATGGAGGGAAAATTCAGGTTATAAACCCTTAACGATAACCCTAAGAGTAAAATGCAGATGAGCAGGATTGTGTTTTTCATCAGAAGACTACAGGTATTTGCGTTTTTTCCTTAAAAACAGCAGGCTGATAAAGAATGAGGAAAAAATAGTCTGGAGGCCTATGATAAGCAGGGTCATGGCTAGGATGGATTCTCGGATTCTGTACAGTGACCCAAAGTGTTTGGAAAACCATTCCAGAAATATAAACAGGGTAATGATAAAACCTATAAAAAAAATTACGGCTCCCAGAACGATGCCTCTTTCCAGACTGAAGCGGCGTTTAAAAAAAAGCGTAAAGGGGTCATAGCGTATAAAACCCTGGCGGATGGCGTAGGTATGGGCGCAGATTCCCAGATTGATAATCTGGTAAGAAAGGATGGATATGACGCTGGCAAAAAACATCAGGTGAAAATCCCAGTAGCGCCCCAAAAACAGCACCGGACCGGGGAGGAGAATAAATAAAACGGCTATCCCTAAGATAAAACCTATGGAACCCGGAATAAAATACAGCCAGACAGGACAGTACAGCAGCATAAACCGAACATGGCGCCAGGCATCAAAAAAGGCGTTAAGTTTGGAACGACCTTCCCGGGCATGATAGTGGATGGGAACTTCGTGAATCCTAAGATGGTTAGTCAGAGCAGAGACCACCATCTCCGTGGCAAACTCCATGCCCAGCGTCATGAGCCTCATTTTATAATAAGCCTTCTGGGTAAAGGCGCGCATCCCGCAATGAATATCGGAGAGCGAGGTGCGAAAGAATAAACGGCACATGGAAGAAAGCACGGGATTTCCGATGTAACGGTGACTCCAGGGCATTGCGCCCTTGCTGATCTTACCCTTAAAGCGGGAGCCCATGACAAAATCATACCCTTGCCTTAAGGCATGCAGGAATTTAGGGATGTCTGCAAAATCATAGGTATTATCACTGTCACCGATAATGATATATTTTCCCTTTGCCTCTCTTAAGCCGCGTAGATACGCCGCTCCGTATCCCTTTTGCCTCTCGATGACAACCTTTGCCTTGTAACTTTCGGCAATCTCTCTGGAGGAGTCCGTAGAACCGTTATCCGCAACAATAATCTCGCCATCTATTTTTTCTTTGGCAAAGACTTCCCTGATTTTTTTAAGGCACTCTCCAATAGCCTCCTCTTCGTTCAGGCAGGGCATAACGACCGATACTTCTATTTCTTCCTTTGCTCTTTCCATCGCGCTAAGATAAATTTTGGCCAACCCGTCAAATCCAAAATCCAAATAATACCAATACTACCAATCAAATCCCAATGTCAAAATCCCAAATAGTTTTGGATTTGGGATTTTGGATTTGTTTTGGATTTTGTAGTATTTGGATTTGGGATTTAATCATATTGTTACCATTCGATTTTGTAGCTGCCGATAAACTTGTTACCTTCCTGGGCATCTATATGCGTCTTAAAATGTTTAAGACCCCTTCCCTTTAAGAAATAAAGCCGTACGAACAGGCTCTGGGCCAATTCCCTGTCCAGCGGCACAGCCTCGAATCCTTCCGGAGTATGGTAAACCAATATGGAAAAAGGCATATTCGCATTGGAATAAGCCACTTCCTGAATGGAGCCGTCCTGTTCGATGAACATGCTCTGCGGCAGCCTTCCTGAGGTGGTAAAAATGGTTCTCTCTTTGGGGTTATACAAAAAATCATTCTCAAAATAAACAATCCCCTCCTTGAGGCGACCTTTGACAGGCAAACCATAAAATTGGACAGGCCGCGAGATCCAGCTCTCCACGTCTTTGGCAGCAATGAGAAAGGCCTCCTGGTAAAAACGCTGCATCTCCTGCTTATCCTTGCCCAGACGGATGAGGTAATCCAAGAGAGGAGCCTTTTCTTCTTTATTAAAGTTTTGCACAATATAGACTTTGGAAAAATTCCAGTTCCCTAGATACGAGATGGCGCCTGTCTTATAGACCATGGAATCGTCCACCACAAAATAAGCGTTTTCTGGTTTATCAAAAAGAAGGATAACCACTTTATCCACCGCTGTTGGCGGCAGAAAATCCGAAAGGATCTCCCTGGCCTTACCAGTGTCAAGCACCACCAGGCTCTCTAAAAGCAGCATACTGCGCAAAGGGTCTTTTATATATTCATCGATGATTTCAAAGGCTTTATTCCCTCCGTTGTTGAGCATCCTAAGGATCCCCACGGATTCTCTCTCGCTATGCGTAAGTAGCGCCTTGGCCATCCAGTAGGCCTGCGGCGTGTCCTGGCTTTGGCCGTCAAAGATGACCCTGCGTTTAGCCACTACTTTAAACCAATCCCCGAAATCCCACCAGGAATTAATAATAGTCTCCTGGGGCGTATCGTCTTTCAAGATATTCAAAACCTTATACCAGGTATCATTCATCAGAGGATAAAGGCTCTTGGACATTTTATTCGCGGATTTCAGGAAGAGACAGCTAAAGATTAAAACGATGACAGAAGCAAAAGCCATGGCCTCCCAAATCTTACCCCTTTTTCTAAAATAAGCCCAGATATCATGTATAAACCAACCAAGAGAAATCCCTAAGGGTAGAGACAGAAACATCAGAAAGCGTACTCCCTGAAAACAGGCGTAAAGCATGGCCAGAAACCACAGGAGCAGTATGATGATTGAGTCGCTCTTGAAGCCTTCGTCTCTACGATAGAAAAGGTTCCTCATCAATATAACCAGCATGCTGAAGACAGAGGGAATAAAGATGAGAAGTCCTCCCAGAGAATGCACGATTTCACCCAAATTCAGCCTTTTCAGTTCCCCCACCGTCGAAAAGACATTCGGCCAAATAGAGGCCTCTACGGCCCGGCTTAAAAAAACCGATTTCGTTAATTGCTGGTATAAAAAGAAGAAAGGTTGTGTTCCGGCTAAAAGCAGAATCCAAAGGAAAGTGAAAAGAACATACGAAATCAGAGAAAAAAGATGCTGTTTCAAGAAAGGCGTATCTTCTTTTTTATAATAAAATTTTGTGAAACCCCTTACAACCAGGGACAGAATCTCGAAACCTACGATAATCATAAAAATAAACCACCAGCCAAACCAGGTAAAACAGAACAGACCAGACCAGAAAGAGGAAAAACAAACCCAGAAGAATCTCTGTTTGTAGGAAGTACTCGTGCTTGCCAAAAGATAAGTCCAGATTACCAGAATCGGAAAGAGCAGGTTGAGGATATCCTTATCAAACCAGCCCGCGCAACTGCGGGGAATGAAATTGGCAGAAAGCCCCACGAACAGGCAACTGACGATCGCACAGATATGGCCTCCGTGCTTGTAGGCAAACACGTACAGCACCGTTATGAGTAAAGCGCTGAATAAAAGCGGCAGATAAAAAAGAAGATCATAGAGAGGTACGTGCTTGAAGAGAGAGAAAACCTTGTAGAAAACTGCGCTCACATAATAGAGGAAATCGTCCCAGAGCATGAACCGACCTTCTGGCGCTAGCATAAAGGTATCAAATTGTTTGCCGTCAACGATTGTATCTCCCGGGTAACCGTGACTTACCACATTATCCACGTACCTGGCCCAATGCCAGCAATCAAGCTCCATCAAGTAGGTCTGTCCCCTTTCATCCTGGTACCTATCTATCAGTTTGCGGTATATTTCAAGGCGTTGCCTACCAAGTTCACTCCTATTGAACTTTTTGTAATCGCGGGTGTTTATCTTGATTAATTTGTCTTTGGCCAGGACGTCATACTGGGGAAACTTCTGATAGATCTCTTTGGCAACGGACTGAGTGACCATCTCGTCAATGATCTTTTTGGCCTGAATCTTAAACTGGGGAAAATAGATGGTGGATGAGCGGAAATAAAGATTAATTGCTAAAACCGCTCCTAGGGAAAGGGAAAAAAGGAGGAATTTCTTCTTAGCCAGGAGGCGCATAGCATTAACTGCTGGGTGGCTCCTGTTCTTTTTTCAGTCCTTTATGGGTCCTCAGGGCTGCTTCCAGAAGGGATAGACCTTGCTTGAAATCTTCTCCTTTGTAGAATATGCCTGAGATGCCGTAATCAGAGGCCTGTTTTGCTTTCTCATTGTCCAGATGCGCGCTGATAATGATAATGGGAACGTCCCTGTTAAATCCCCTGATCCTTTTGATGGCTTCGACTCCGTCAACTCTTGGCATCCTTAAATCCATAAAAATGATATCTGGTTTCTTGTCTCTGGCCAGCTGCACCGCCACCTCTCCACCTTCTGCCGGTATGACGGAATAACCTTTGGATTGAAGCCAAAAAGTCATAAGCTCCCTGAAGTCTGGCTCGTCATCGACAATCATGACATTGATACCCTTGTCTTCCATGGACAACCTCCGTTTTCTACTTCACCGGTAACGTAAAGGTAAATTTGGTCCCCTGGCCTTTCTGACTCTCTGCCCAAATCCTTCCGCCGTGCAATTCAACGATCTCTTTGGCGATTGATAAGCCCAGGCCTGTGCCGCCGATGTCCGTAGAGACCCTCTCTCCTGCCTGGTAAAATTTATCGAAGACCTTGGTAAGATCCTCGGGAAGTATGCCTACGCCCGTATCCTCAATGCTTACCTCAATCTGATTTTGTGCGTTGAGCTTAGCGTTTACCGTGATCCAGCCTTCTTTTGGCGTAAATTTAATGGCATTGCCTATGAGGTTGCCTAAAACTTGATTGATCCTGCCTGTATCGATTTCCACCTGAGGAAGATTCTCCTGTATTTCTCTTTCTAGATGCAGAGACTTTGTGTCTGCCCACGATTGAAGTTCTTCCATGGCATTCTGGATGAGAACGCCGATAGATGCCGCCTCGCGTTTCAATTGCACTTTTCCTGATTCTAATTTGGAGAAATCAAGAAGATCGTCAATCAAGAGGCTGAGCCTCTTCAGGTTTCTTTCTGCAATAACAAGAAATTGCTGCTGGGTTGCCGAGACTTGGCCGGCTTCTCCTTTTAAGACCATCTGGAGGGATTTATCAATGGCCACTAGTGGAGTACGTAACTCGTGCGTAACATTTGCCACAAATCCGGTTTTCATTGCATCGAGATTCTTCTGTTTCGTGATATCGCTTAAGACCGAGACCATCCCTACGGTTTGACCATATTCATCTTCTATGACCGCAGAACTGGCCCTCAATACTTTTTTGGTCTCATCCTGCTGACTGACCAGCTCTATTTCTCTGTCCTTCTTGCCCCGCTTTTCATGGACAAGAGAAACCATCTGCTCCTCTTTAATACCATCCAATAGGCTCCGACCGACTTTCTCCTGACGGTTTGCTCCCAGAAGCTTTTCCGCCGCCGGGTTCATCATGATAACCTTGCCCTGGTCATCCACGACCACCAGCCCCTCGGCAATGCTGCGAATGACAGCTTCAGTTCTTTTCTTTTCGTGAATGACCTTTTCGTATTTTTCCCAGGCGATCTCCTGCTCTTTCGTTTTCTCTTCAATAACCTTGTCAAACTTTTTGACGATCTCAAGGGTTTTTCCTTCCACCTTCTTGGTGACTTCTTCATTGACGACATGTGAAAGCCGCGTGGTAATCTCTGAGCTATGCCTGGGATCAACGAATTTGCCGACTTCCTTTAAAATTAGGTTATTAAAGGACGAATCTGTCGTAGAGTCTGCCTGGGTGTATTTGCCGCTTGTTGGCGCCCTGTCCTCTTTGACAGGAGCGTGGCTGGACATCTTGGCCAATTTGAATAAAAATAAGGCAAAGACAACGCTGACAATCGCTGTTATGACATATAATATTATAACAGAGGTCTGCATATCCCTCCTCCTGTTTGACTTATAATTTTATCATAAAATTTTTACAACTTCAAGAAATATTAATTGCTATAACTTCGTATCTTCAAAAAGGTTGCGTCAAATATCCATTGATTGCGCGACTGGAATCGTTTTACGCTGTGCGTAACGCAACTTTATAACGTCTGAATAACGTTTGACGAAGCAAGGAAGTTTAGGAAAAGAATACGGCCTGAATGAGAAGGGCAAGAAGAATCGTGCCAAATATAAGGTAGGTGGCGAAAATAAACTTTTCTCGCGAATCCTGTTTTCTGATATAAAAGAAATTCGCCGCTCCGAACAAAAATGCCAATGCAAAAATGAAGGCACGATAAAAAATAAAAGAAAAAAGGAAAGGGGCCAAAAGATAACTTAAAAACACGAAGGCCGCGCTAATTCTCCTTGCCCTATCCTTTCCAAGCAGAACCGGTAAAGTCAAGACCTTAGCTGCCCTGTCCCCTTCAATGTCTTTGAGATCTTTGATATGGGAACTCAACAGAAAGATAACAAATAACAGTCCTAATGTCGACGGATAAAAAGGCATCTGGTGATCTTGGGGTGCCAAAGACATCTGTCCGAGTAAAAAAGCCAAGACAGCCTCGATACCGATGATGACCGGATTAAGAGGATAAAATCTTTTTAACCTAAAGGGAGGTGCCGAATAAATGAAATACAGCGCAATGAAACTCAAGAGGATTGTAAGACACGTGCCGCTGACCCAAACCGCGAAACACAAGGCTAAGGCAAGATAGACAAAGCCGACCTTCAAATATTCTCCTTCAGAAAGAGCCCCAGCCACAAGGGGCCTGTCTCTGTTGGAAATTCGGTCCCCTTCCTTATCAAAAATATCATTGGTGACAGCGCAGAATTGACAAGCAAAAAACATGGCCAAGCTCGTACCTATAATCTTAAACAGTATAAACAGATTCTCATCCCGTACATCGTAGAAATAAAGAACCACTCCCATCAAAACCAGGAGGATATAATGGGAAACGCGCATCCACCGAAAATTTCGCCATAAGGCCCGGCTCTTCCTGGCATCATAGCGCCAAAACCAGATCATAAGCAGAATGAAAGTCAATAAAAGTTGGATGATAACAACCACGCTTTCATCAACTACGCCCATTAATTTAGAGGGCAAGTTCAAATAAATGAATCTAGACATAAAAATGAGAAAGCGGAAAAAAGATACGGTAAGTTCTGTTAAAACAGCGGGGATGGACCCATAAAACACGCATAAAGCAAACACGCAAAAGGCCCCTAATAACGAAATCCAGAATCTGTTTCTTTTCAAACGGATGTAAATAAATGACAAGATGGTAATACAGGCGATCTCTACCCTCAGGCTAAAGGTGATTTGCGAAAGCCTGACAAAGGGATTTAAAAAAAGTAAGAAATTTTTCCCTGGTTCTTCCATAATATACTGGTAGACCACGTCTCTCTTGACTGCTAAGGAAATAAAAAAATCCAGCAGAACAGGCAAGAGGATGATGGAAAAAAACACCAGGCCGACCCTGGAAACTTTTATGATTTCTACTCCTGAGAAAAAATGCAGAACCAGGATAATGGCTAAGAACAGAGAAATAAAAAAGATGGGGACATGGAGAAGATGGAATAAATCAGGTATAGGAAAGGCTCCTAAACTAACCAGAGACTCAAGGCCGTCGCGTATCAGAATGATTCCCAAAGCCGTGGCTAACCAAAGGCCAAAGCCGATATTGATTGCTTCCAGGCGACTTATAAAATTTTTAAATCTTTCAATCACTGCAGGAAAAAATCCCTCTTATCGTCTTTCTATTTCCTTAAGACGCACTCTAGTAAGATTCTGTTGAACCTCTCCCCCAGAAATGAGCTCTGACGAAGCACCTCTTTATTCTTGATCACCGTTGAGCGGGAAAACTTTGGTGAAGATAAAGAATAGGTTGAAAAGCCCGCGTGCGCCAAGCTGTTTCTTATGTAATCTTCGCTAAAGGACTCCTGGACGGATTCAAGGAATGCCTTTCGATGCAAGGGACTCATCGCGGCGGCAATCTCAGAAACAATATCCGGCTGAGCCTCTTTTTTTAAATCATAAATATAAGCAACGCCGCTTGAGCCAAGCAGGGATCTGACCCCTAAAAAAAACGCCTCAAGGTCATGCAGATGATGCAGCACGCCGAAACTGACCACCAGGTCAAAAGATAAATCTTGAAGGCAGAACCGATGGACATCGCAGGCAATAAACTTAAGGCGGACGGATTGCCCCAGAGCTTCTTTTTCTGCCTCCCGAAGCATCTCAATCGAGAGATCCATACCAATGATTTGTGACTGAGGCAGTCTCTTGGCAAACTCCATAGCCAGAGTCCCTAACCCTGTGCCAATATCCAGAATCCTTTCCGGTGTCTTTGGAAGACGGGAAATGACCTCATCCGCTATTAACGGGTAGTTAGGGTACATAACCGCGCTGATGAGGGTGCTGTACTCTTGAACCGCTCTGGCCTCATCCTCAAGGCCAAACTCTTCTTTGATTTTTTTTCCAGCTTCTGGCATAGGCAAACGGCTATTTCAGTTGCTCTTCTATCTTATAGAGAACACCACCCGCAATAGAAGGTTCGGGAAGCATGTATTTTCTTGCAGATATGGTAAGTTCGGTTTTATCCTCTTTTGTTTTAACTTCCAGGCGCACCAAGGCCTTGCTGACCGTAGCGCTGATGGCACCATCAGCCCTGCTCTCACTTGAGACCTGGCCCATCTCTTGTAAAACAGCGAGGCTGACATCATAGACCTTATCAAAGGAGGCATCAAAAACCTGCTGGACGCTATCCTTGCCAATAAAAGCAGAGGCAATGGCTACGGGCACAATCCCAACACCTGTCATCATGGCAGCGCCGTAAATGACAGCCCCCTGGATACCAGCAGCCTTCATAGGTTCGGATAATATCAAAGCGACCAGTTGCTGGGCGCTGGTGATATTCTTGTAAGTCCTATCGATGTTGATCTCATTGACTTTGATGGCAGGCACCCCAGGAATCGAATAATCCTTCATCACCAGTTTGCCGATGCTAAGTTTAAGCTCGTCAATCTGAAAGGGCATTTGTTTGGCGGGCTTTGCTGGTTCCTTGTCTTTTACTTTTTCTTTAGCAGGCTGCTTAGCCACTTTGAGTACATCGACGTTTAACTTTCCTTCTTTATTTGTTTCCAGGGTCATTTCCTTTAAGGCAAATTCAGCATTGCGCAAATGAAGCTTGCCTTTTAAGAGAGCGCCTGCATTAAGGGCTACCCGGATCTTACCGATATCGATAAGCGCAGCTTCAGAAAAACCTTCGGGGTTATAGATGCGAAATCCGGTAATATCCACGGACTGCCTCAGGAGCCCCAGACGGAAACCATCCATCTTAACAGGTGCGCCGACCATCTTGGAGGTCATCACAGTAATGGCCGATTTGATGATCTGATCTTTGACGATACCCAGAACCACAAGGCCTATTAAAATAACACACAGGATGATAAGTATTTTTTTCATGTTGTCTCCTTTCCTCCGAAAAAACGAAAGACCTTAACCAGAAAATGGAACATCTTTTTTAAAAACCAGATAGAAAAAATAATAAAGAGGATAACGATGATCGAGGCAATGATGGGATGTTTGATGATAAGATACATGACGCCGAAGACCGATGCGTCTTCCGTAACGCTGGCAATGGAATTTGTCACTGGCTCAGGAGAAGTATTGATGGCAGCGCGTGTCGTGGCTTTGGTCAGATGCGCATCCATCGCTACAGTACCGGTAAGCAGAGCAACAGGAATTTGGGCGGCCAAACCCACATTGGCCATGGACATATATCCTAATGCCGCACCTCCCAGCGGCCTGATAAAGGTGTGCACCGTATCCCAGGCAGAATCAAAATATGGAACCTTATCCGCCACAAATTCCACGATGTACATGATGATGGCTATGCTGATTACGAAAAGATTGGAAAGGGAATCCAGCTTGCCGGGAAGGGTGATCCAATGCATACGGTGGGCGATTCCTAAACCAGCAACCGTCATATAGAGATTGATTCCTGAGGCCCAGGAACCACCCAATAAAACTCCCAAAGAATTAAGGACTTCCATGGTAGATTATTCGGGCTCTTTGAGCATTTCCTTCTTTAGATTGACTAGATAAATGATATGCTGTTTCTCTTCATTGATGAGCTGCTCGATGACTTCTTTATGTGTATCGGATGCGTAAGCTTTGAATTCGCTGAAAAAGAGGATTGCGTCCTTCTCAAAACCCAAACCGTATTGAATGGCATCCAGCACGCTCTTGACGTTCTGACTGAATTCCTGAGGCGTTACCTGATTATATAACTTGTCATCCACCAGCGAGCGCATATAGGCACTGAGTTCTCCAGGATAACTTTCCGCAGCTTCGGTCTCACCCAGACTTTCCTTGATTTCGGTGAATTTCTTGATATGCGTCACTTCCCAATCCCGCAGACGCAAGAAAAGTTTCTTGGATGCCTCTTCCTTAAAGCTTTTAGCTACCAGGTCATAAAAATCCCTGCGTTTCTTCTCCTTCTCAATCCCCATATCCACGACTTCAGAAATATGAAATATGTTCATCGCCTCACTCCTCCTTACCATCTCTCACAATGAATGTTAGCTGCATCAAACTTATCCTTAGGCCTGTCCTTTCTCGACCTTTCTCATTTCGGACTTTCTTCTTTTATCTTATTATATCTTAATTTGGCCCACCGGTAAATAAAAAAGGTCTTTTTTTTCAAAGACCTCTCTGTCTAAACTCAGAAATTCTCTTAAAAAGAGCCTTAAGGGAACTTATCTGGGTTTCTTTCTGCAACCGCAGGTTTTACACATATTTACCTCCCTGTTACTTGATACATATAATAGCACAAAGGAACCAAAACTCAATGGCTTACAGCCATCCCTTTTCCTTCCAATAATCATATTCCTCTTCCCAATCGCTGCTGCGTAAATGCATTATTTTCTTAAAATGCTCCTTGAATTTACGGATGGCCTCTAACTGTTCAGGATATTCTCTTCTCTCGTTGATATCGCAAGCCATTTTCTGGCCTAAAGCAAAAGCCTCTTTCAACTTTTGTTTACTGATGGGGATTCCCGTTGAGATGCCCCCGGAAAATTGTGCTCCACAAATATTGGCATAATACCTTATGTAATCCACCACATCCTCATCATGTCCGCTTCCGGAAGTAACCGCGGCGGCAAAGTATTTACCTAAAAGCCGCTTGCAATGTATAAAATGGCTGGAGCGGTCAAAGAGCGCCTTCATGGAAGCTGTTACCTGATTGATATAATTGGGAGAGGCCAGAATGACACCGTCGGCTTCCAGCATCTTCTTTAAGAGAGCTGGAGTATCATCTCTGATCGAGCAGGTATTGATGTTTTTATGGCAAATCTCGCAGTTACGGCAGAATTCGATTCGTGCGTCAACCAGATGAATTACCTCTGATTTCATGTCTCGGCCGTCACAACCCTTTAAAAGCTCCTGGGCCAAAAGAAAGGTGAGACTCAAATCTCTGCGCGGACTGGAAGAAATAAGCAGGACCTTCACTTTCTTGCCTCGGCAGGAATGGTTTCTCCTTCCAAGATCTTAGGGAGGGCTTCGGCATCAATACGCAGGCCGCCATCATGCTCGATCTTTAACGTGTAAAGCATACCCGGAATAAACTTGCTGCCAGGCGCCTCTATCTGCGCATTCTTGATGCCCATCTTGCCAGCCTCTTTCGGCTCTAAGGCAAAATCCCAGAAACGCCTCCACAACAGCTCTTCAAAAATGTTTCCTGCCTCTTCAACCTGATATCCGGAAGGAACCTCATTGACTTTACTGATTTCGAAAATCTCAGCACCTGCGTCTGTCAGGCAGAATGCCTTCATAAACAGGTACGCGCTCTTACCTTTCAAGGGGTGCGCCTGTTTGATAAAATAATCGTCAAACCTGATCACCAATGACTGAAACTGGATGATATTGCCGCTAAAGGTAAAATACCGCGCAGGCAAAGGATTCATCCGGGAATCAAACTCCAAAAATTTGATGGTGGTATAAGTCTTATTTGTTTCAGGGTCTGACTGGACGCCGGTGACCAAGACTTGAGCAACCCTGGAATCGGCGCTCAGCCGCTCGACGACCTTACGCAGCATCTGATTTTCCTGATAGATCTTCAAAACAAAGCAAGTCACAACACCCAGCAAAAGCGCGACAATATAAAATTTTACCCCTAATCTTTTGCTCAACCTTTAAGTCTCCTCTAGCTATTTCCTTTTAATCCGGCCTGTCCGCTTCAGGGCTTTCAACATCCGGTCGCACGCCTCGGCAATGGTCTTTCCTTCTGTCAGATGGCCGCAGCAGACAGCCGCAAAGCCAGCGCGATTACGTATCTTAAAGGTACGTACAGTAAAATTTCCTATTTTCATCATCCACTCCTGTATTATTTCCTTGTGGCCTGATAGATGAGCGTATCTATTTCTTCTTACCTATTGCCACAAAGCTAAACTCGCGGTCAGCAGGGACAGTGGCATTAAAATCAGAGAAGATACTGATATCTATCCTGTCCCCGGCTTCCGAAGGGACGGCCCGGATAAGGCCAGCGAGCTCCTTGGTATCTTCAATGCTGACGAGCGCCGTGGGTTTTTCTCCGAAGGATGTGCCAAAAACTACTCCGTAACTGCCCACGCCTGCTTTAAACGCGGAAAAGTTCGCTCCAAAGGCGATGGTACCATCTTTCCTGATTTTGCCGTAGATAACCTGTAAGTTCAAGAAACCAAGCTCCCTTTCAATCTGGCTGAATTTTTTATCCAAATCAACGCTTTTGTCCGCAATGTTGCTCAGGAGCTGGTTAACGCGGCTGTCGACAGAACTCATCTTTCTGTTCACCAATTGAAGCTTGGCATTTAACATAAAAAGGATATGTAGCAGAATGCCCAGGATCAGTAAAACGCCGATAATAACAATAAGTTCGTTTGCCTTTTTCTTTTCCATCATTCCTCCTCTTTGGACTTTATTATATCACGCCAAAACCTTTGCGCCATGATTTTTGGCAAGTCAAAAGATTCATTCCTCCCTGAGCATAGGGACGAACCTGACCGGAATAATACTGTGTTCCTTAATCTTACCGTCAACCTTGACTAACAGCTTCAACTCCTGATAGGCGTCTCCCTGAGGAATCACCATGCGCCCTCCCTCGCTCAATTGCTCGATGAGCGCCTGGGGTATCTCTCTTGCCGCACAGGTAACTATGATTGCGTCAAAGGGAGCCTGTTCTGGCCAGCCTAAAAATCCGTCTGCGCGTTTTATCTTGATATTTTTGTAACCCAGTTCGTTCAGTAATTCTTGCGCGCGTTCTGCGAGAAGTGCCAGAATTTCTATCGAATAAACCTGGCCGGCTAACTCTGCTAAAATCGCTGCCTGGTAACCGCTTCCCGTACCTATTTCAAGGACTTTCTCATGACCTTTAAGCTCAAGAAGTTCCGTCATCAGCGCCACGATATATGGCTGAGATATTGTTTGGCCTTGGCCTATAGGAAGAGGCATATCTTCATAGGCCAGACTTTGAAGCGAAGTCGGTACGAATCTATGCCGTTCTACTTTGCGCATTACCCTGAGCACCTCTTTATCCGCAACACCTCTGTCTTCTATCTGGGTTTTGACCATTCTATCTCTTTTTGTCTCAAAATCCTGTGCGTGTACCGAGCTCAGGATAAACAGGGATACTAAACCTGAAATAACCAAAGGAAAGAACCTCTTCATGATACACCTTCTCCTCTGCCTTTAAAGCTTCTTTATGAATGCATCGATGGCTGAAATGTATTGTTCCTTAGAATCCATAAAGGCACTATTATGCCCTCCACTGATTTCAGCAAATTCTTTGGGTTGGCGGCTCGCCTCATAAAGCTTGCGGGCTAACTTAAAAGGCACAATCTCATCATCGCGGCTATGGATAAATAACTTCGGCACATCGATTCTTGCTATCTTCTTCAGAGAGTTATAGGAATCGGAAAAAAGAAAACTCGGTATAAAAGGATACATGCGGCACGCCATATCCCTGCCTTTGGAAAAAGCACCTTCGACAATAATGGCCCGGACTCCTGCCTTTGCAGCCAGGTCAATGGCCACTGCCGTACCCAGGGATTCTCCATACAGGATAATCTGTGCTGGCGGAATCTTCCTTATTTCAACCAGATAGTCATAGGCTGCCTGGGCATCCAGATAAAGCCCTTTTTCCGAGATTCGGCCTTCACTTTTACCAAAACCCCTGTAATCAATGATAAAGATGTTGGCACCCGTCGGACGCAGCGCCAACAGCTTGTCCAGTCTATGCCCGATATTTCCCGCGTTGCCATGAAACAAAAGAAGGGTGTAAGAGGCGCCGGGCTGCGCTATAAACCAGCCGTTGAGTTTCAGGCCGTCAGGCGTGTTAAAAAGTACGTCTTCGAAAGCAAGATTCGCATCCGATGGGAAAAATTCTATTTGCTTCTGCGGGAAAAAGACCGCTTTGCTTTCGATATATTTGATGTAGAGCATAAGCAGAGCACTCCCTAGCAGAATTAGATATATGATTCTTGCCATAGATGATTTTAATGATGGTGATTTCTTCGGATAAGAAGCCGCGCGATTCTTTCCTCGACCTTAGGATGCAAAAGCACGATCAATAGACCACCGATAATATTGCCGATGGTCACGGGAATCAGATTCTTAAACATACCAAGGAAACCTGAAATAAGCTCACCTTTGGCCATAAGCCCTGCGGGCAGGAAATACATGTTGGCCACGGAATGTTCGTAACCTGAAGCTACAAAAGTCATAATTGGGAAATAGATTCCCAGGATCTTGCCACTGAGGGTCCTGGAGGCAATACACATGATGACCGCCAGGCACACCAGCATGTTGCACAAGATGCCCCGGCTGAGGGCCTCGGTAAAGGTAAGCTGTAATTTTGCATCAGCGATATTAGTTGCCACGTTTCCTATTGGCGTCAGTTGAGCTGCATTTCCCAACAGGCCAGACTTAAAGACGAGCCAGGCAATCATCATCGAGCCCAAAAAATTGCCCAGATAAACCACCAGCCAATTACGCAACACCTTACCAAAAGAATATTTCTGATAGATCAACCCTATCGTCATAAGGATATTGCCAGTGAATAATTCCGAGCCCAGTATTAAAACCAGGATCAGACCAACGCTAAAGACGCTTCCTGACAGAAATCTGGCAACTCCTGCATCCAGCGAACCTCCGCTTAAGACAGCTGTAGCAACACTCGCTCCGAAAGAAATGTAAATACCGGCCAGAACCCCAAAGATAAACAATTCAAACAGGCTCTCCCTGGCCTTCTTTTCTCCGATGTCGCTGATCGCCTTTGACATCTCCAAGGGGCTTAAGAAAAGGTTATCCATCTGTCTCCTTTCTCGAGAGCAATCGCAATCTTGTTTTATTTAGGAAACTCAAACTTGATATTAACATCTTTTTTATCTTCTTCAGCGATTTTGAAAAACTCCTTCGGTTTCATGTTAAGAGCCCCTGCCACCCACATATCCGGTATCTGATGTATACGGATATTGTAAGTGTTCACCGAATCATTGTAAAATTCCCGGCGGTCGGCAATCTGGGACTCCAGGTAACTGACGCGGTTCTGAAGCTGCATAAAGTTCTGGTTTGCCTTTAAGTCAGGATAGTTCTCAGCCACCGCAAAAAGGTTTTTCAGCAGACCAGACAACTCTCCTTCTTTGCGGGCGGATTCTTCTACGCCCTTGGCCTGGATACAGGCGGTGCGGGCTGCGGTTATTTTTTCAAGGGTTTCGCGCTCATATTTCATGTAGGCTTCGCATACGCTAATCAGCTTCGGTATTTCATCGTGCCGCTGTTTCAGCAACACATCAATATTCGCCCATGCCTTTGCGATATTGCGGGAAATCTGAATCAGGCCGTTATAGATTGCCACAAAATAAAGGGCAACCCCTACAGCCACAAACAGCAATATGGCCAAAAACAAAATGACGATGAACATCTTTTGCCTCCTTTTAATGAGCGCATAACTTACGCGACTAAAAGGAGCGTAAGTTATCTGCGCGAATTAATCCCGAGTATCCAGCTATTTCTTATTGGATGCGAGGGATATTAGAATCCGTAGATGTTTAAGCGAAACAGAATATAGCTTAGCGCAACCAGGGCCAACGCCGCTCCTCCAAATACGCCGATAAAGGCCTGCCAGCCCAGATGTTTCAGCAAATCCTTCTGGCTGTAATCCGAAATGATGAACACCTCATTTTTGCCCTGGTTGATGAAAGCCCCCTCTGCTAGGTCATCTTTAGGATTTCCGCTTGAGGCAGTGCCCAAGACATAGACTGTCTCATTCTCTTGAATAAACCATTCTCTAAACCTTAAAGGGTGAGCGCCTAAAAGGCTCCGGTAACTAAGACCATTCTGCTCCATAAAGGAAAGTAGCTGATCGGGTAAAGGCTTGCCCAGGCCTGTGCGGAATTCGTAATCAACGGGCAAAATGACTTCAGCGCCTTGCGGAAAAACCAAGACTTTCCCTGTCCCGTCATTAAGCTCAAAGGGTGAGAAAGAACTGTTTCCTGAGGCTATAGTGACCCAGTCTCCGGAACGACGTCTTCTTTTATAACGCTCAACTGTGTAACGGTAAAAAACGCATGGGGTTTGAGTCAGGGGGCTGGCCAAATTTATGCGCTTTTGCGTCTTTCCCACAAGTTCAACCGGACCCATGGCTAGGCCGCGCACGGTCGACGTAGGAATATTCTCAATTTTCCTTTTCCGGCGCAGCCGATTGAATCCCCAGAAAAAACCCGCTATTCCGAAGCCGAAGAATAGAAGGGCATAGCCGAGATCCCTGCTATCGCTCATAAATGGGAAAACCTCTTTGCCTTATTATTATATTATAATTATATGATATGCGCAAAAACGCAATTGGCAAGAAAATTAGGGGGTTAGCCACCGAGGCCTTTTTTAAAGATGCGGCTGAAACAAAAGGCAAGGATGCTTAAGATGACAGCCCAAGAAATAATCATAAAGATCCAGCCAGCTAGATGCATCGAAACTTCCCTCTCTTACAGATAAACCACATCCTCATTATGATAAAGGGAAAGGAATAAAAGCATATAGTCTCTTAAATGCCGGGTGAGCAGAAAATTGTTTCGGATATGTTCCTTTCCGTTTTCACCGAGCCGACGCGCATATTCGGGGCTATTGAGTAATTGTTTGATGGAGAAGGCAGCGCCCTCGACAGAGCGGCAAAGCAGTCCTGAATATTTGTGTTTGATTTGTAAAGGGATGCCGCCGACATTTGAGGCAACAACAGGCTTGGCCTTCCAGAGACCCTCGGCAACAGTCAGACCGAATCCTTCCTTAATGGATTTTTGCACAATGACGGTGGATGCACTTTGCAGGGCATTGACCTGAATATCATCCTGAGGCAATAAGAGGACGTGGATATCCTCATCGTTATGGGCCTTTTCCTTGACCTCTTCGACCACCTTGACCGCTTCGGGATCGTCGCTGGCTGTGCCGCCGGCTAAAATGAGTCGGCAATCAATATATCTCTTGACCTGCTGATAGGCCTCTATCACGCCGACAGGATCCTTGAGACGGTCAAAGCGCGAAATCTGCGTAATGATGGGTTTATCCTTAAGGATTTGGTGCTTGCGTAAGACGGCGTCAATGGTCTCCTGGGGCAGTTCTTTATTCTTATCGCTTAAGGGGTCGATGGAGGGTGAAATCAGGAACTGACGTATGGGCAGCTTTTGCGAAAAACTGGGCGCTGAGAATACCGCGGAGTCATAATGCACGATAAAATCCATTAAAAATTTCCATACCTTATGGTCCGGATTGGACACATCGATATGACAGCGCCAGAGCCATTTGTTATCCGCCTTCTTTTTTATAAGCGCGATGGGTTGAGGGTCATGCACAAAAATGATATCTCCGTTAAGTTGGAACTCCTCGATATTACTCTGGCTGGTTTCGTTAAAGACATCGAAGTCACTTTGCGTGACGGTTTCCTTCCTGCCGTGCAGGACATTGTGAAACTTCTTGGTGACTTCAAAGAACTGCACCCCGCCTTTGATAAGGTCCCAGCGCGTATCCACGCCCAGCTCCCTTAAAAGGGGCACCATGCGGTTCAATATCTCGGCAACCCCTCCTCCCACAGCCGTGGAGTTGACATGCTGGATGACCTTACCCTGCAATCTCTCAGCGAGTAATTTCATATCATTGATGATGGATTCGCCTACGATGGGAACATATTCGTCAATCTTCGCCATTTTAATCAGAGTTTCCTCTCGATAATCTTGATAATGGTGTTGCGTAAATCTTCCAGGGTACGCGTGTAAGGGTCCAGATTTCTAATGGCATCCGCCAACTGTTTATTGCCGAAGGAAGACTCGATCCAGTTGGAAAAATCGTTGGTTCCCTTTTCTAGCCTCAGTCGCGCCTCAAAGATATGAAAATAGATGGAGTCTATGGTGATTTTTTTCAATACTTCGGCAAAACCTTTAAGATCATAAACTTCGTAATGGGTGGGAAGGACGAAACTGACGGATTTTATGAAATGAAATTCTTCTCCAGGCCTGGCAAACCGAAGCTTTGCCACCGGATTCTCTTTTAAGTAAGCCTCAATGGTAGAAGCGGTCTTTTCCCTGAGGCTACGGATGGTCTTGTACTGCATGGTGTCAATGCTGACGAGTTTTTCTCCCAGCTCATCCTCACCCAGCACATCCGTGACCCAGTAGGAAAAATCATTGGGCGGCTCAGGGGAAAGATACTGGTGCTGTTGCAGGAACCGATGGGTATGGTGGTAAATGCAGGAACCCGGCACTTTTTTGATAAGCTCTAACAACTGGCTTAAGGTCGAAGCCCTTAACCCGGTCAATTCGGATAAATGCAGCCGGGTATAAAACCTGAAGGGTTGCTTGGCTTTTTTTAATTCCGGCATGGGCTTTGCACCTCTTGCATCTGTAAGACTTTTTTTAAGAATTCGTGGACTTCAGCAGTATCCTTCAAATAATACTGAGCCAGGGAGCGCTTAGGGGCACCGACAAAAATGGTAAGCCCTATGCGCTCAAGCGCCTTAAAGGCATCCTCATCTGTTGTGTCATCTCCGATATAAACGGGTACGGTATCAAAACGCCTAAACTTTTCTCTGTTTAAAAGCCACAAAACTACTTTACCTTTATCCCATTCCATAAGAGGCCTTACCTCAAGTACCTTCTTTCCTTCCTTTATCTTAATCCTGTTTTTCGCCAGATGAAAAATGACGGTTTCATGGAAGACTTCCTTCACAAAAGAAACCTCATCTTTATCCACAATCCGAAAGTGCAAAGCCAAGGAAAGGCCTTTATCTTCTAAAAAGGCTCCCTTGATGCCGGCAAGTTTTTTGCCTAGATCGCTTTTGAGCTGTTCTAGGGTATTTTTGTATCCCGCTGAAACAGGTGCTTCAAACCTGAGCTTCGGCCCTTCTATTTCCAGGCCATGATTGCCGGAATAAATCGCTTTCGTAAGGCCTATCTTTTCTTTAATGTCTCTCAGGCTTCTGCCGCTTATGAAAGCCAGTCTTAATCTGGAAGCCTGGGAGATCTTTTCCAATAATCCCTTCGTGGCCTTAGGAAGCAGCGCTTTTTCAGGAGTTTCCACAATAGGGGTTAAGGTTCCGTCGTAATCCAGGAATATGAATACAGACCTGTCACTTAACTTACGCTCGACCTCAACCCAATGTCCGAATAGATACCTCATTCCTTAAACTCGAATTTCAGCAGTTCCGAAATGATCTTGCCTGCCCAACGGAAGATATTGTTCTGCTGGATGGCCTCTCTCATTTTCCCCACCCTCTTCTGGCGCTCTTCTTCGCTTAGATTCAGGGCATTGAAGATGGCTTCGCTGAATTGGTCCCGGTCATAGGGATTGACGAGGATGGCATCCGTTAACTCACGGGCTGCTCCGGTAAACTGGCTTAAAACCAGCATGCCCATTTCATCCGAGCGGCTGGATAAGAATTCCTTGGCTACCAGATTCATTCCGTCATGCAGAGAACTGACGATGCAGATAGCCCCTAAATTGTAAAAGGCGAGCAGCTCGATAAAAGAAAGGTGCCTCCTGACTAAAATAATGGGCTGCCAGCCGTCCGTGGAATGCTTCCAGTTGATCTCTTCTACCAGTGCATTGATCTCATCGTTCAGCGCCTTGTATTTTCCTATGTGGATACGGCTAATCTCTCCCATCTGAAGGAAAATGATCTTCTCTTTTAATTCCTGATGATTCTCAAGTAGTCTATCAATGGCCAGCAATCGCTCGGGGATACCTTTCGTATAATCCAGTCGGTCAAGCCCCAGCAAAACCTTGACCTTGGACAATCCGAACTCTTCCATCAAGACCTGTTTGGCTTTCGAAATGGCGCTGGATGAGGCCAGCTCATTGATCCCTTCAAAATCCACGCTGATAGGGTAAGGCCTAATCAGCGTTTCGTGGTCAGAACGGATGACGGAAAAACGCTCGCGGTCAATCTTGCATTCGATTTCCCGGTCAACGACATCCAGAAAATTATCGCAGTGGTAGCGGATGTGAAATCCCAGAAGATCGTTGGCCAATAAACCTTCCAATATTTCATTCTTCTGAGGGCAGATCCGGAAGGCCTCGTAATTCGGCCAGGGGATATGCCAGAAGTGGGCAACGATGAGTTGGTTCGGCGCCATCTCTTTAAGGAATTTCGGCAAAAGACAGAGATGATAATCCTGGATCCAGACAAACGCCTTTTTGTCCTTCACCTCTTCAACGATAGCCTGAGCAAACTTTTTATTCACAGCCGTATAGTATTCCCAATCATCCTTTCTGAAAGTAGGCCGCGTGAAAGCCAGGTGGCATAAAGGCCATAAGGCCTCATTGGAATAACCATAATAAAAGCCTTTCTCTTCCTCTCTAGTCAGCCAGACACGCTTGAGGACATAAGAAGGATCTTCTGGTGGGACTTTGATTTTACCCTCGTTATCCGAGACGCGGCGATCGGCATCGCCGTTACCGAAAGCCACCCACAATCCATGACAGGCTCGCATGACGGGATCCAGGGCCGTGATCACGCCACCCGCCCCGCGTTGACATTCTATCTTACCGCCCTTAAACATATGGATATAAGGCTGCCTGTTAGAGACAACGATAAAAAGATAATCCCTCAATTGTTTTTTTACCAATTCCTGCAAATCTTTTTTTGTCCACATGGTTAACTCTTAACTCCTTCCTGCTCATAATTAATCGCACGGATAGGATAAGGAATAATAATTCCTTCTTTATCAAACCGCTCATGAAGTCTCTTAACGAATTCATGCTTGACCAAATACTGGTCCACAAATTCCTTTGCCCGCAAAATCACAGTAAAGTCAATGCTGAAATCGTTGAAGGTATGATAGCGGATAAAGGGATCGAATTCTGGCACACCTCCGGCAACCTCTTTCATGACCTTCTTGGCCACCTCACAGGTCACCTTCTCCACTTTCTTTAAATCGCTTGCGTAATGCACTCCCACATTGACCAACACTGCCATCTCCTTATCCGGCAGATAATAGTTCGTCACAATCACCTTGGTGAGTTTCTCGTTAGGGACCAGTACCACGTTATTGGGCAACATCCTTATCTTGGTGGTGCGCCAGTTGATATCCGTCACATACCCCTCTTCCCCTGTGTCTAATTTTATATAATCGCCGATTCTGATTTGTCTGGCAATGGTGATGTGAAATCCGGAAAAAAGATTAGAGAGCGTATCCTGTAAAGCCAAGGCTACGGCCAGGCCTCCCACACCCAGTGTTGCCAGAATGGGCGTGATGGCTATCCCTAAGCTGTTAAGGATAATTAAGATTCCAATTCCGAAGATGATGATGCGGGTGATGTTCTGGGTCAGGGATGTGATCGGCAAAGCTGATTCGACTTTTGAAGAGTAAATTTTTATGAGTGAGCTTGATATATTGGCCAGAACCAGGGTTATGGAAAAGATACCTAGCACCAATAGACATTTAGCGATAATACGCACCAGATCATCCGGCAGCTTGGTCAATTCAAGGCTGATATAGATAGCCAATATCAGGAACCATATCATAAAGGGACCTTTGATGGCGTGGATGATGATATCATCTACCTGGGATTTAGTACGCCTGGACCAGCGAATCAGGCGATTAAGAACGATCTTTCTAATGATGTAGCCTACGATTATGGTAGCTATAAAAGCTGCCAGTGGGATTAAAAACTCCATTAATCTTTCCAGAGAAACATTGAGTTCCTGAATCATCTTTCTTTCTCCTTAAACCTTTATTATATATTTAGATCCGCGACTTGGCAAGAAGATTCTTCTTAAGCTGTAATAATATCGTAAATATTTGAAAATAAATAAGTATTATTCCTGCTGGATTAACTGTGGTGCTTGGCTAGACTCTTGCTGATGACCTCTTCTTTGGCGTAACAAATCAGTTCATCCCCGGCCTTAAGAATTACGTCTCCGTGCGGAGCGCCAATGAACTGCATTTTTTTATCCACCTTACGGTAAATACCTAAAATGAGAATATCTTCCAGATGCGACTTAAGGCTTTTGATGGGTTTATCCGTAAAGGGATTATTCTTGGTGACAGTGACCCTGGCAATGGCATAACCTTCCCCCAGACCAAACAGCTGTTCATAATCATAAATACGAAGCTTCGTCCATTTCTTAAGGGCCCTTGTAATGATAACTTTCATGATATTATAGATATGTTTAGAGCGGGCTATGAGGAATATTACCAACAGACCGATCAGGAGCGTTTCCCCTCTCCTGACCACATCTTTGCCTGACTGACCTACAAAGGCCAAGACCAGAGTGGCGATAGAGGTGGTGACGCCAGCGCTTCCTAAGAGGATAAGAACACGGATGATGCGCCTGCGCACCGGGTGCGTGACGATCGTCTCAGACTCCACTGTGGTAAAACCCACTCCAGAAAAGGCGGATTGTGCCTGGAAAGAAGCGATCTCGGAAGATAAACCCGTCAGCTCCAAAGCGATAGCGCCAATGCGGACAACAATAATGGAAAGGGCTATAATAATCAATAAACTGAATAACGCAATCATACCTTCTCCTCCTTTAAAAAGACTAATGCGAGCCTAACTTCCTCATTCCTGTCTTTCAAAGGTATGACCTTGACCAGAAGCTCTTTACGCAGATGGCGCATCGGCAGGTGCAAGACGACCTTCTCTTCCTTGGGAATTTTCTGCTCCAAGGTCGCCTGCTTGAACAGGTTGACGAAGTCGCGGTTCCCCTCTTCTTTTCTGACAGCATTATAGGAGATGCGCTCCTGCTTGATGTCAAATAGGCCTTGGGCCGCAGCATTAAACTCAAATATTTCCTTATCTAGGTCAGCGATAATCACGGCCTCTGGCGTATTCCTGGAAATCACCTCCAGTGCCCGGAAATTCAAGAATACCTTTTCTGCCCTTAAATCGTCATAACGGACAAACTGATCCACCGCTTTGTTGATCAACTGTCCTATCTCTTTGAGTTCATCTTCCAGGAATATATTGACCTTCATTCCTGTCTTATAATCTCCCGAGAGAAGATGCTTCAGGAAATTAATCAGCTTTCTCCTAAAACGGATCGCTCTTAAAGTAAGGAACCCCCAAATGACGACAGCAAGAACCACAAAGAAAGTCACGAAAGGATTCAGGCGCCAGGAGGCATCCCAAAAAAACAGGTAACCAGCCATAAATACCACGATGAGATAAATCCAGCAAATCTTTATAAGGTTTTTAATCATATTTACCTTTCTGAGAATTTTCTTATGTTTTCATCAGTGCCCACGACGAGCAGAATATCCTCCTCCTCCAGGGGCTTATTCGGAGAGGGGACATCTTCGATAAGCTCTCCAAAGGTCCTTTCCCCCAGCTCATTGATCTGTGGAATCTTTTTCTTGATTGCCACGATATTGATATTGAATTTTTCTCTCGGGTTGATCTCGCGGATGCTTTTACCGATAAAATCCTGCGGGATCTTGATCTCCGCAATACTGTGTCCAGTGGAAAGCGGGATGTGCTTGGTGATACTGGTTGAGACAAGACTCCTGGCTACCACCTTTCCCATCTCCTCCTCCAGATTGATGATCTCGTCTACTTCCAGGGCCTTGAGGATCTCCTGCTGCAAGGGGCTGATCGCCCGTGACCAGATCTTTCGAACACCCAGTTTTTTCAACAAAAGAGTGGTGAGCAGGTTCGCCTCGATATCGTCTCCGATACAAACCACGGCGACATCGATATCCTGAATCCCTATGGACTTAAGAGCGTCCTTGTCCACCGTATCCAAGGTCGCGGCATAAGACACACTATCCTTCAGGTCTTCCACCCGCTCTTTATTTTTATCAATGGCAATGACCCGTGCCCCTTTCTCGCAGAGTTCCCTGGCTACGCTAACGCCAAATTTACCTAATCCAATCACCGCAATCTGTCGCATACGTCACCTCACTTTTAAGTTTATCCGATCATGACTCTTTCTTCGGCATACGAATACCGGGGTGGCTTCCTGGGTTGCAGGAAGGCATATGTGATGGTCAACGGTCCCATCCTGCCGATAAACATCAGCAAGGTCACCACGATCTTGCCTTTTTGTGAAAAAAGAGCTGTGGCCCCTGTGGAAAGGCCCACTGTGCCGAAAGCACTCACGGCCTCGAACATTAAGTCAGGGAATCTTTCCTGCTCGATATACAACAATAATAAGAAGAAGGCTGCTACAATAAAAAGGGAAATCAGGAATACGCTGAAGGCCTTGCGTACGACTTCAAAAGGAATCGTTCGTCTGTAAAGCTCAGACTCCTGTTTCTGACGAAAGCCACTAACCATCGCTGCTGCCAACACAGCGACAGTGGTCGTCTTGATACCGCCAGCGGTTGAACCAGGAGAGCCTCCGACGAACATCAATATCATAATCATGAAAAGTGTTGCCGTTGATAAACCAGAGATGTTACAGGTGTTAAAACCGGCTGTCCTGGACGTAACAGACTGGAAGAACGAAACAAGAATCTTATCTTTCGTCTTAAGACCGATTAAGGAATGGTGGTTCTCCAGTAGATAAAAACCTATCGTGCCCGCGACAATAAGTGAAAAACTAACGATGAGGACAACCTTCGTCTGCACCCGAAACCGTACAGCTTTTTTCTTCCGCAACGAATCGAATAAGTCCTTAACGACTGTAAATCCCAAACCACCCAGAATGATAAGGGCCATAATAGTGAAGTTCGTCCAGGTGTCTTGAGAAAATCGCATCAGGCTGTCGGTAAACGTGGAGAATCCTGCGTTACAAAATGCCGATACAGAATGAAACAGGGCGTAATAAACGCATGTCAGTTTGCTTTCGAATCTGCCTTGCCAGAGGAAAAAGAGGACAAGGGCTCCGATCAGTTCGAAAAACACGGTCATCTTGACAATAAACAGGACGAGATCTTTAACATTAAGAAGCGTGTCCTGGTCCAATACATCCTGCATGACAATCTGACGATGCATCTCCAGACGCTTGCGTAGCAGCAAGGCTAAAGAAACGGAAAAAGTCATTATGCCTAACCCGCCAATCTGGATTAAAGCAAGGATAACGGTCTGACCGAAAAAACTAAAGTGGCTGGCCGTATCCTTCACAATCAATCCCGTAACACAGGTGGCTGAGGTTGCCGTAAACAAAGCATCCAAAAGCGAAGTCTTCTCTCCTGAAGCGCTTGCCAAAGGCAGCATGAGCAGGATAGCACCCATACCTATGGCAAAGGAAAAACTCGTCACCATTAGCTGGGCTGGTTTGAGACTTAAAAGGGTGACCAGCTTGTTTGCCCTTCTCACACGGGAAACCAACATCAGGATAATGACCAGCTGCCAGAGTATAACGAAAAAGGCTGTCTGTTCAATACCAGGGAGGAATCGTATCAAGGGGATAAAGACGATTAAGTCAAGCCAGTTCTCCCGGAAATGCCTGCTTTTATCCTTGCTTAAGAAGAATCGCAAACTCACATCCAGAATAAACAAAAAGAGGATAGTAACATTCATCACCCGGATGAGGCCCGCGTACGCAGCAAAAAGCGAACTAAGCTCTGCCAATAATAGAAAAAAAGCAAATAGGGCTATAATGCCGATCAAAAGATCGATTTTTTTCATAGTGAACCTTTACCCCCCTGCTTTAGCACGGAGAGGGGGGTTTAGCGCACACCGGATTCATTGATGAATATAACCGGCTGCTCCGCATCTAATGTAACAGAAACACCCAGCGGCAACGTGATATTGATAATAGCTGTATCCATGCCCCTGTGTCCCGAAGGAAAACCGTAGACGATGGGGACGTCTACGTCGCGCAGGGCATCCTCAAGGATATCCCGGACCGTGTAATGCTTTCCGGAGTGGTCCAGACAATCAATCATCCTTCCGAAAATGATACCTTTTATTTTTTTAAGCTTTCCTGCCAGTTTCAAGTGCATAATATAATTATCGATGACTTCCAGATCTTCACCGATATCCTCGAGAAATAAGATCTTATGGTCTGTATCGATGTCGTAAGGCGTTCCGATGGCGCTATCTAGCATCGACATATTGCCGCCGATAAGGACACCTGTCACCTTGCCGGGTTTCAGGATTTTAAGGGTAGGAAAACGCAACTCTCCCAGAGGTGCGGCATGAGTCAAGGCCAGCATCAAATAGTCAAGGCTAATCTCGCTCATCCCCTTATGGATTTCACCCGAAACCACCGGGCCGTGAAAGACGATCATGCGGCCGACCTTATAAAGGTAATAAAGCAGGATGGTGATATCACTATAACCGACAAAGATCTTGGGGTTCCTGCGGATAATATTTCTGTCAAGATAGGGGATCGTACGGATGGAGCCATATCCGGCCTTGGCGCAGAAAATCGCTTTGATTTCTTTGCTGGAGAACATGCGGTTGATCTGCGTAGCCCTCTCCCGGTCGTGACCGGCCATGGACCAGTATTTACTAAAAATCGTATTATCATATTTGACCCTAAAACCCATTGCCTTTAATTGCTCGACGCCAATCTTGAATTTTTCCTGATCAAAGGACCAGGCCGGCGCAATAATCCCGATAGTATCCCCATCCCTAAGACGGGAAGGTTTCTTGGCTGCTGGTAACTCAACCATCTTCATCTTATACATTTTCATCCTTCACCTGAATCTTGGGCAGCCAGATCGCCCGGTGAGAGAGTGTAAACTTGCCCCGGATGTACTGCCAGGCCTTATCCACAAGTCTTTCGGCCATATGCACGATAAGGTCATCCGGTACCCCGTCTTTGTATTTCGATTGGGGATTAATGGCACACTGGTCATTCATATAATCAACAGTGACAAATTGTCCGTTTTTTTTGCTGACGGCAATCTCGCAGGAGAACCAATCTATACGCGTGATTCGGGCGATCTCTGTGGTCACGCGCACCAGGGGTAGAAGCGAAAACTCATGTATCTCTTTAAGCGTCACATGACGGTACACGTGCGTGGAGGGGTGCCACCAGCAAGGGATAATTTCTCCGAAAAGATGAAACACCCGAAACCACGCCGGGTCGCCGTTAAATTCCTTGCACTCGATGTACTCCTGTAATAAAAAATTGTCTCCCTGGCTGAACTTGCGCGCCTCGGCAATCTCTTTGAGCGTGGATTTCTGGTCGATAATCTTGACGCCCTCCTGAGCGTATCCTAAGGCGGGCTTTATCACAAAAGGCAGTCCCAACCCTTCCTTTTCCTCATCGGTGAGCCGGCGTGTCGGCTCCCAGTTTCTGATCAGGACCGTAAACGGAACCGGCACCTGCGCCCGGGCCAGGTCAAAATGCGTTACAGATTTATCCGCAGCTGCCTTCACATCATCAGGGTCTGCCACTATTCGAGTACCCGAATCCTTCAGGATATAGGCAAATTTGATGAAGTCATCCTTAGGGTCAAATGTCTCTGAGGCCATATCCAGATAGAACTTCAACTTAAATTCGCCTTTTTTGATCTTGGCACTTAAGGGATCGATTAATCTTTCGTGGATAAAAATAAATTTGAGTTTGCGTACCTCGCATTCGGATTTAAGGGTGCTTACAAAGAGCTCGTTTTCTTCCCCTTCGACCGGCCAACCTATGCCAAAATCTACACTCTCCATAAGGTTCATCCTTTCTCTTTTAAGCGCCACTGGATGCTATGCAAAAAATTTTTTACGCAACATTTATAATAAGATGACCCGAGCCTTACGTATCAGACGCTTAACCTGCTGGATTGTCCATATCAGAAAAATGGGCCTCTATTTTTCTTCTACAGTGAAAGTTACCTTTACTTCAGAAGGCGCATCGGCAGGAAAGCGGACTTCGGGAGGAAAGATCAGTTTTGAAGTCACGGTTGTCGTCTGCAAGATTTCTTTTAAAGGAATCGGTTCTGTGGAAACAATGAGCAGTTCTTTCGGCAAGGTATCGGGGACAATCAGCGTTATTTCGGCGGGCTCTGCCTTGATCTCTAAGATATTGACACCCGAAGCAGCACGGCCCTCTGTCCTGACTTCTATGGGTAAATGTACGGTCATTAAGGTATAGGCTTTCAGCATGATACTTTTGGGATCAATATTAACAAGCGATAGGTTACCGTAATTTTTTATTAAATCAAAGGTGAGCGCGATAAGGTTTTCTCCGGACTTGATTTTGGATGTATCCAGAGACAACGTTAATTCCTTAGGCTTCAGGAGATTGAATTCCCTCTCCGTGCCGCTCAAAGTCACCGTAACCTCTTTAGGCTTAGGGTCTTCAATGACGGTTTTAGCAGACAGGTTGCGGTATTCGATGGGCACCACAAAATCGCGGCGGACAACCTCGGTACTGGAACCAAAGGCAAACCACAGGCCAAAAGCCAGCAATATCGCAAGGATCTTCTCGAAAAAATTATGCGTCAGAAAGCTCAAAGGCCTGAATCCACGCTTGCGGGGGAACCGCGTACGGTAAGAACGCTCTATGATGCCGTAAAGTTGCGACAGGTCTGATAATTCCCTGATCCTGGCATCCTTGGCAACTGATATCATACCATTCTCTTCGGAGACAACGATACAAAGGGCATCGCTGCGCTCAGCCAGGCCTAGGGCTGCGGCATGGCGCGTGCCCAACCGTCCGATCTCTCTGACATTTGTGGAAAGAGGAAGGTGTGTCCCTAAATACACCACGCGATTACCGTCTATGACCACGGCACCATCATGGGTAGGGACATGGGGATCGAAAATACTCTCGAGCAGTACCTCGCTCAAGGAAGCATCTATCTTTGTCCCTACTTCTAAATGGCGATCCAACGGGTCTTTCTCCTGAATAACCACTAAGGCCCCTACATTCTTACGGGACAGATTGATGAGAGCGTTATTAATTATAAGGGCGTTTTGGTCAATGGGTATGTTTCGGTGCTTGCGGGTTATCTCCAGCGTTGCCACCCGCTCAAAGAACTGGCGAAAATCTTCCTGAAAAATCACCACGATCATGATCAGCGCTACAGAGAAAAATTCCTGAAAAAGCACTGTTGTCAGGTAAAGATGGAAGAAACGGGCAAACACATAAAAGACACCGATGGTCAGCATCCCCAGAAACATGAAGCGGGCTTTTGCTTTTTTCAGCCATCCCACGACGAGATAGATGCACAAGGCAATCACCGCAATATCGATGGCGCTACTCAAATTAATATTCCTAACCAGATTCAGGATGTTTTCCATCATCAGTTTCATTTTTATAAACCCCCTCGTTTTTTCCCATAAAATATTATATCAAAAATATTTTATTTGTAAAGGTTTACAAAACCGGGACATCTGTGCGTAACAAACTGTGCCTTGAGAAGCCCTTCGCTCCATTCTCCCTGAGCAGTCGAATCCCAGACAATGCCGCCACCTATACCCATCTCAGCTAATTGTCCGCGGATGAGAATGGTGCGGATAGGAATGTTAAAAAATAAATCTTTGGCAGGAGTAATGTAACCGATAGCGCCCGTATAGATGTGGCGCTCCTCATTCTCTAACTCCCTGATAATCTCCATCGCGCGGATTTTAGGAGCGCCGGTAACAGACCCTGAGGGGAAAAGCGAAGCAAAAAGTGAATAAAGAGATACATCCTGATCCACCCGACCTGTCACGGTTGAGGTCATCTGATAGAGCGTCCTGTATTTTGCCACTTCAAAAAGACGCGGCGCTCTGATATGGAGCCCTACGCGACCTAGGTCATTTCTTAAAAGATCAGCAATCATAACATTCTCTGCCCTGTTCTTTACGTCAAACTGAAATCGCATCCGATGGATAAAATCGGAAAGCGCATCTGTTCCGCGCGGCCAGGTACCTTTCATGGGTTTTGTTGTGACATACGAAGCGCGTTTTTTGATGAACATCTCCGGAGAAAGGGAAAGGATGGAAAATTGCTCTGTTTCCATGTAGGCCGGATAAGGCACAGGTTGATCCCTCAGCAATGTCTTGTAGAAAGAAAATGGCTCTCCCTGGAAAGTAAACAATAGTTTAATACAATAGGTAATCTGATACACATCTCCCTTGGCAATAAAATCCCGGATGGTGTTGATGTTTTCAGCGTAGGCCTGCGGCGAGATATTCAAGCGAAGATCCTTCACTTTATTCGGCAAAGATGATTTTTTTTTAAGGATTGCCTTACAAGGGGCATCATAGACGCCCATAGATATGAGAGGAAAATCGTAATCCCGGGCTTCCTGCAATTTTTCCTCAAAGCCGTATCCGGCTTCATAGGAAAAGAACCCTGCCACGAAAAACCCTTGCGTCAGCGCCTCCTCTATTGTTTGAAAACAGTCTCGCAGTGAGGAAGGTCTTGTGCAGGATATAATGAATTTAGGATTTTGAAACAGGAGAGGTTTTTTTTCGAACTGGAAGAATACGTCCATAACCCTCAAGGAAAGGTCTGGGTGCCCTTCGCTTAATGAGAAGGGTTAAAGGTCATGACCAGCTAGGGAAGGAAAGATTATTTTTTACTGCAACAGCTACCGCCTTTTTTAGCCAACAGGATGATGAGGACGATCAAGAGAACGATCCCCAGCCACATAATCATAGTAACCACCTAAAAACAGTCTATCTGAAAAAACCGAACAACAATGCGATCAATCCATAAATGAGGCTTTGCATAAAGGTGATCACTGGCTCTAGCAACCCGGTAAAAAGCAAAATAACCAATATAAAGAAACCATAAGGTTCAATTCTTGAGAAACTTGCCTGAGCGCTAGGCGAAAGAAAACTCATGAGAATCTTTGAGCCATCCAGTGGAGGGATAGGAATCAGGTTAAAGGCACCCAGAATAATATTGATCCTGACAACCAAAAAAAGGATGGGGGCAAAGGCCGGATGATTGCCGAAATAAGAAAATTGCAGCAGGGCTAAAGCAATGATGGCAATGATGATATTGGTCGCGCAACCAGCCAGGGAAACGCTGAAGAATGCCAGGCGCGAACGCTTCAGGTTGTAATAATCCACAGGCACAGGCCTGGCCCAGCCAAAACCAACAAGAAAAAGCATAAGCGTTCCCATCGGATCCAGGTGCGAAGCCGGGTTTAGCGTCAGTCGTCCGTAACGAAGCGCTGTGTCATCTCCGAAAAGATGCGCCACCCATCCGTGGGCCATCTCATGAAAAATCACAGAATAAAGCAGCAACACCGCCAATACCACAAAGGCTATCGGGTTAGCGAACAAAAGCGCAATCAACCCCATCTATCTCCTCCCTTTTTTAATATTATATCATGTCTTGAAAAATTACAAATCATTTTCTCAGATTTCTTGAAATGCTCCTGCCATATTCTTGCTCAGGTCGCTTTTACTTTCTTCGATTTTATGGTTTCGCTTCCGTCACGAAAATTTTTGCCGTGCGCTTCGGCTTACGTCTCGATTTCGCTCGCAACTTACGCTGGCAAGCCCAGGTTACTCGGCTTCATCTCGACGTAATTCCTCGCGCACACTCAAGATTACCCGCTGTGCCAAAAATTTTCTAATTGTTCCGGAAGCAAAACGCATAAAATCTCTTCAACAGTCATCTTAAGTCACTTTAGCGGGTGGCTCGAGTGTTTCGAGCGGGGCGTGGAGGCAAGGAGCGGGCAGGGATGCCCCGCAATATATGAAGTCAGGCAGAGCGACGCAGCTGAGACGAGTGAAGTTTTGCCTCGCCGGGTCAAAACGAACGTCCCCGCGAGAAATACTCGAGACAGGACCCGCTAAAGAACCAGTTGCGTCACAAATACCGATCTTGGGGAAGGCGCAAGAGACGGGCGTTGATGGCCACGATCACCGTGCTTAAAGACATCAGCACAGCGCCCAGGGCCGGGCTTAAAATAATCCCCCATTTATAGAAGACTCCTGCTGCCAGAGGAATGGCAAATGAATTGTATCCCGTAGCCCATACCAGGTTCTGCACCATTTTTTTATAAGTGGCGCGCGCCAACCCAAGGATCGCTACAATATCCAGAGGATTATTCTTCACAAGGATGATATCTGCGGTCTCAACTGTCACATCTGTCCCGGCACCGATAGCAATACCCACGTCAGCCTGGGCTAAAGCAGGCGCATCATTCACTCCGTCACCAGCCATGGCAACAATCAAACCTCTTTGCTGGACTTCCTTGATTTTCAAGGCCTTTTCCTGAGGCAGGATTTCTGCGAAATATTCATCCAGGCCAATCTCCTGCGCGACCCACTGCGCAACTTCTTTTTTATCGCCTGTAAGCATCATGCATTTGATACCCATCTCTCTAAGCCTGGAGACGGCAATTTTTGATTCAGATCTGATCCTGTCGGCAAGAGCTATCGCGCCTTTAACTTTTCCTTCTATCATGACAAAAACAAGGGTCTTACCCTGCAAGGAGAGACTCCCGACTCTTTCATCAAGTACTGGAATGTTCTTCTCGCGTAAATAACCAGGGCTGACCACTTTTATATCCTGACCCTTGACTTTACCTTGCACACCTTTACCTGTTATAGCCTTAAATTCCTCGACCGGAAAAACTTCCTTTGCAGATGAAACAATTCCCTTGGCAATAGGATGCTCAGAGCGCGCCTCAACAGAAGCCGCTAACTTTAAAAGTTCCTCATCACCTATATCTCTGGAAAAAGCTATTTTATCAGTTACGCCGAACGATCCTTCTGTTAAGGTACCAGTCTTATCGAATATGATCGCCCGGATGTTTCTGGCTGTCTCAAAAGCAACTCTGTTACGGATAAGCAATCCCCCTCCTGCAGCCAGGGATGTCGAAACCGCTACCACCAGAGGAATAGCCAGACCCAAAGCATGCGGACAGGTGATGACCATAACGGTTACGGTTCTCTCCAATGAATATGCAAAATCCTTATTCATGACCACCAGCCAAACAAAGAGGGTAACGCACCCTGCTGAGAGGGCTAATATGGTTAACCAAAGAGCGGCGCGATTCGCCAAGTTCTGAGTCATAGATTTGCTTTGCTGCGCTTCCTGAACCAAGGAGATGATCTGTGATAAAAAAGAATCCTTACCGGTTTTCTCGACTTGTACTGTTAGAGACCCTTCTCCATTCAGAGAACCGCCGATGACCTGGCCTCCTGATTTCTTGGACACAGGCCTGGATTCACCGGTCAGCATGGCTTCATTAACAGCGCTTTCTCCCTCAACAATAAGGCCATCTGCCGGAATTTTTTCTCCTGGCTTTACGATAATCCGGTCATTGACTTTTAATTCCTCAAGAGGAACATCCTGTGTACTCCCATCCAGCATGACTTTATGGGCCTGGGAAGGCATCAGCCTGACCAACTCCTCCAGTGCCCGCGATGCACCCATGACAGACTTCATCTCAATCCAGTGACCAAGCAGCATGATATCCACCAGAGTCACCAACTCCCAGAAAAATATCTTGCCGCTTAAACCAAAGACCACTGCCGCACTATATAGGTAAGCGGTCATCAAGGCAAGCGCTATCAGGGTCATCATGCCCGGCTGCTTGCTCTTAAGCTCATCCAGAAGACCTTTAAGAAACGGATATCCGCCGTAAAAAAAGATGATGGAAGACAAGCCAAAAAGAAGATAGAGGTCTCCTGTGAACCTGATAGCCTCACCCAAGCCAAAAAACTCCTGAATCATAGGTGAAAGTATAAGGACCGGAAGGGTCAAAACGCAAGATATCCAGAATCTCTTCCTGAAATCAGAAACCATATGCGCATGATGGCCTGCATGCCCATGCCCTCCTCCTGCCTGTCTCCTATTGCCGTCAGCCAAAAATTTATCCCTGCAGGCCTTGCTGCAAAAATAATGAATGCGGCCATCCTTTTCTACCTGGATCGCCTTTGATTCATCTACCTCCATGCCGCACACCGGATCTTTTCTCACCAACTCTGTCTCCTTTATAAATCAGCTACCCATCAAACAGTAAGTTCAATATGCGCATGATCCAGCCAACGCTTGGAAAAGTACCTACGAGTAATGAAGAAGGCCTGAACCAAAATAGAGGCGTTCATGGACCACCAAACCGCCTGCGCTCCCAGGGAAAAATGCAAAGCCAGCAGATAGCTCAAAGGGACGCGCACCAGCCATACGCACAACGCCGCAATAAGCATCACGCTTCTGGTGTCCCCTGCGCCGTTAAGCCCGCCAGCCAGGATGACTGCCCAGGCCATCACCGGCTCAAAAAGCAAGGTGATATGAATGTATCGGACGCATGCCTCAATGACAATCTCATTTTTAGAAAGAATACCAGCAACCAGACGCGCATTAAAAACAATGATCAAGGTCAGAACTGAGACAATAACGACTCCCAAGAGGGCCGTTACGATGCCTCCGGAAAAGGCATCTTTTTTATTTTCCTGGCCAAGAAAATTTCCGATGACCACTGCTGCTGCCATATTAAAGGCAAACGCCGGAAGAAAGATCGCGGCTTCAATCCTGAGGCCATTGGTAAAGGCAGCCATGATCTCCACATTATGCTCAGGGAGGGCTCCTAAAATCAGAAAAAGGACCAAGGCCGCCATCTGCCAGAAAATCTGAAGCAGACCCATGGGCCAGCCGATGCTGATGATCTTTCTGATTACAGGAAGGGAAAATTGAAAGCGGCCTGTCATGATGCGTTTTAAGAAGAATAAGTTCAACGCGCACCCTGTCAGCGTGCTTGTCGCAGTTGCTACAGCAATTCCCTTAAACCTCAAAGGCGTCAGAAACGACAGGGTAAAATTAAGAACAATGTTCAATAGACAAACCACCGCCATCGTCACGAGGGATTTCTTGATCATCTTGCAGGCGCGTAAGATGCCATTGCTGTTTAAAAGCACATAATTAAAAAGGAGGGCGAAAGAATAAATTTGCATCAGGGACACAGCGTATCCTTTAAGGACGGTGGGTATATTCAGGCTCTGGATCAGGAAACGAGAAAAGATCATTGCCGCAAGACTCAACAACAACCCGGCGAACGCGGCACTCATAAGAGAGGAATCCACAGCAGTATGGAGCGTGTCATTTTTTGAAGAGGTGAATATCCGAGAAATCACCGAGACACTTCCTACGGTCAAAGCAAATCCGATAATGCTGAAAATAAAATACATTTGCGCAACCACGCCGTAAGAGGCCTGCACCTCTTTGCTGATCCTTCCGGCCACAAAGACGTCACTGAAACCGATGAGAAAAATAAAGAACATGATGAACGTCATCGGCCAGCAAACCTCCCAGCTCGTGCGGATAAGGGATGAGAATTTTATAAAAGAACCGCTTGTCTTACTTCTCAAAAAGTTTTTTATATTGGCCATAACCTTCTTTTTCCAGATCTTCTTTTGGTATAAATCTAAGTGCTGCAGAATTAATGCAATAACGTAAGCCCGCTGGCTTTGGCCCGTTTTCAAACACATGGCCCAGATGCGAATCCGCCTCTTTACTTCTAACTTCTGTCCTGTTCATAAATAAACTCTTATCTTCTTTTTTAACGATATTTCCAGGTTCAAGCGGCTTTGTAAAGCTGGGCCAACCAGTTCCGGAATCGTATTTATCGATAGAGCTGAACAGCGGCTCTCCGGACACAATGTCAACGTAAATACCTTCCCTATGGTTGTTCCAGTATTCGTTTTGGAAAGCAGGCTCTGTCCCGTCTTCCTGAGTAACTTTACACTGCATAGGCGTCAGTCTTTTTTTAAGCTCTTCTTGAGTGGGCTTTTCAGATTCATCGAGCCACGTCTTTTTCAAGAATTGGTCGCGGCCGCAGGTAAGCCTATAAGCCTTATAAGCAGAAGGGTTCTTTTGATAATAATCCTGATGATAATCTTCGGCCTTATAAAAGGTTGAGGCTGGCAAGATGTCGGTAGCCACCGACTTTTTATATCGACCTGAGGCATCTAATTCTGCTTTTGATTGCTCCGCCTGCTGTTTTTGCGCTTCATTCTCATAAAAAATGGCTGTTCTGTAAGCAGGTCCCCTGTCGCAGAACTGACCTGCATCATCCGTAGGGTCTATCTGTCTCCAGAACACATCCAGAAGTTTTTGATAGCTTACTTTGGCCGGATCATAAGTGACCTGTATTGCTTCTATATGGCCTTTTTGTGCATAGTCTTCATATGTTGGGTTCTCACCTGAACCTCCCGTATAACCCGAAACCACTTCTGTTACTCCATCTAATTTTTCAAACGGCGGCTCCATGCACCAGAAACATCCGCCGGAAAATATCGCTTTTTCCATTGCGCCACCTCCTTTCCCTTGCGCATCAACCATCTCTTCCTGCGCCTTTGCCCCTGCAACGGAAACTGTCGCAAGGACCACCGCTCCTGCAATCAAACAAAAGAGTATTCTTTTCATCGCCTTTCAAATCCCTTAACTCAAATTATGCAGATTTCTTATCACCCGCATGATCTCGTCAATCTTTTCTATTTTCTTCTTTTTTGACTTGTTTAATAAAGCATCCATAGCGCAATGCTCAATATGCTTGGCAAAAATCTTTTCTCCTACCCGGTACAAGGCATGGATGGCAGCATGAATCTGAATGATGATGTCTATACAATACTCTTCACCTTCGACCATCCTCTGGATGCCTTTGACCTGCCCAGCTATCCTTTTTAACGCAGCCAGGTTTTCTTTATGGGTTGTTTTTGCCTTCACCGTTCACCTCTTTCTTTTAGAAGATTGTTTAAACTTATCCTTTACTCAGGCAAATTCTAACATACCCCTAGGGGGTATGTCAAGGGTTTTTATTGCTTTTGATCCGGTGCCTGGCATGGGGGGATGAGTTAACGCAGGCGACTTTTGAATTCGCTCCAGGGGAAATAATTTCCGGGGCACTCGGTCCTGGCTCCCGGGACTTGGCCGTGGCCGAGGATACGGCTTGCAGGAATCTTATAATATTTCTTAAGGGTATTCACTAGATAAACCAGGGAATCCATCTGGTTACGCGAAACTCTCTCCTTGCTGAAGTTGCCAACCAAGCATATGCCAATACCTTGATGATTCATGCCAGAGGCCTTACAATGGGCGCCATCCTGCTGTTTGAGCCAGCGTGGAGAGGCCTCTATTTGTCCGTCAATCTTGCCATGTGTGCTGCCGTTATTGATTACAAAGTGATAACCCAGGCCTTTAAAACCCCGCCTATGGTGCATACCATTTATGGAAAGGGCATCCCCTTCATCCGTGGCACTGTGATGGATGATGATGTATTTCCATTTGCGGGAAGGATACAACGTGATGACGGGTTTTATGGGAGCGGCGCGGGGGATGAGCAAACGCTGCCCCATTTCTAACTTTTTAGGCTGACTGATGTTATTAATCCGCATAATATCCGCGACTTTCACATCATACATCTTACCAATACGCCAAAGCGTCTCTCCCGGAGCCACTACATGAAATATGTCCTGGCGCACCATAGGTACGCCTGGGACAGGATAAATTCCTGTTGCCGGTGGCGGTGCCTGAAAGGGCGCCGTGGCACAGGAACTTAACATCAGCATTAAACCTAAGACAATAAACAAATAAATATATCTTTTCATAACTAACCTAAATCCTTTCTCCCATCTTATCAAACAGGTAACACCGATCTTCTTCTAAGGTCCATCTCACCAAACTCCGCGGCAAAACCGGCTCATCAACCTTTATGTTAATCTCTATTTCAGGATGAATCCGGACCCGGGCGTGATGAACTTCTGCTAACGTCTCGGTAAAGACAACCTCTCCTCTTAATTGTCCCTCTGGATTTAACTTGGCGTCATTTGGCCGGAAACCAAAATAAATCTCCTGGTCCACATATTTTTCAAGAACTTTCTGAGCCGCTTTCGGCGCTTCAAAAGCAAGCTCATCCCTCACTAATTTAAGCTTATTTTCTTTGTTTCTTACTTCCAGTTTTAGAATATTCATCGGCGGCGTGCCGATAAACGTTGCCACAAAAAGGTTTGCGGGGTCTTGGTAAAGAGCCAAAGGTGTTGAAACCTGCTGGATCAGACCCTCTTTCAAGACCACCACCTGCTCACCCAGCACCAGCGCCTCCACCTGATCATGGGTGACGTAGATAACAGTCTTACTCAGCCGTTGATGGAGCTTGATGAATTCCGAACGCAATTCCCCGCGCAACCGCGCATCCAGATTGGACAAGGGTTCATCAAAGAGAAAAAGTTCAGGATCCCTGACAATGGCCCGGCCCGTGGCCACCCGCTGCCTTTCTCCTCCGGAAAGTTCTCTGGGAAATCGACCCAGTTTATCCTCTATGCCTAAGCTCCCGCTGATATTCTCCACCTTGGCTTTTATCTCCTGCGCTCCTTCTCCTCGAAGGCGCAGGCCAAAGGCGATATTTTCAAAAACGGTAAGATGCGGGTAAAGAGCGTAGTTTTGAAAAACCATAGCCATATTTCTCTTTTGCGGGGCCAAACCTGTAATATCTTTATCATCCAGAAAAATCTTTCCTTCAGTGACTTCTTCCAGCCCGGCAATCAAATTAAGCAGCGTTGACTTTCCGCAACCCGAAGGTCCCAGGATCACGCAAAAAGCCCCCTCTTCTATAGTCAGGTTGACCCCTGAAACTGCTGTTGTCTTTCCAAAGACCTTCGTTACATTCTCCAAACGTAATCCAGACATAGAGACCTTCTAACCTTTTATGGCTCCGGCCAGATAATCCGGCTTTATATATTTTTGCAATGCTAATGTCAGTATCAAAACCGGCAGAGTAATGAGCACCGCATACGTCGCAGAAGAAAAAATATCACCCCGCGCTATGTAATAATACATTTTAAGTGGCATGGTAGGCTTTGCCAGGGTCAGATACGAGGCATAGATGAATTCATCCCAGGAAAGCAGGAAGGAAAATATTCCTGCTACGCTTATGCCTCCCAGCGTCAAAGGCATGACCACTTTGATAAAGGCCCCAAGGCGCGATGCTCCGTCAATTAGAGCCTGCTTTTCCAGCTCAGCAGGAAAGGCCGAAAACACGCTAATTAAAATAAAGCAGCTGATGGGAAGAATCCTCACCAGGTGTGCCAGAATCAGGCCAAGCGTGGTATCAAAAAGACCCATTTTAATGAAGGTTATCGAAATAGGAAGGGCAATGCTTACTTCAGGGATCATGCGTGTCATAAAAATAAGCAAGACCAGGGCATATCTTATCCTGAAATGAAACCTTGAAATCGCGTAAGCTGCTGGAACGCCAATGACCAGGCTTAATATACTGGTCAGAAATGCCGTAACCAGGCTTTTTTGAAGAGGGCCCAGAAGTGTAACGCCCGATGAGAATATATCCCTGAAATGATCCCAAGTGAAATGCCGGATCAAATAAGGTGGTCTCTGTACGAAGATATCCTGCGCAGTGCTTAGGGAAATCTTAAATAAAATATAAAGTGGAAACAAAAGCAGTATTGCAACAATAAGAATGACAATTAAAAAAGACGCTTGTTTCATGGTTCTCATGTCACGAGCATCCCCTTCTTACCTATAGCCCGGATATAAATAAGCACAGCTGCCAGGATCATTGTTAACAATATAACAGAACTGGCTGCTGATGTATAAGGATTATTAAATTCCGCATATTCCAAATAGGCGTACGTTCCGATGACCTTCAGATTCTGACCCATCAGGATCAAGGGAAGGGCAAAGATTCTGAAGGCATCTATGCCACGAATGATCACCGCCGCTGTGAGAAAGGGCATAAGTAAAGGAAGAGTTATTCTCCTAAAGATGTAAAAAGTATTGGCCCCATCTATGCGGGCTGCTTTGTAAAGCGAACGATCTATGGATTGAAGGCCGGCCAGAAGTATCAACATCACCAACGGTGTCACCTTCCAGGTATCTGCGAGGGAAACCATCATCAAAGACTTGAGGCCTCCGGACATCCAGGAAACAGGAGAACGTATCATGCCTGTATCTGTCAGGATGCGGTTGAGCCATCCCCCATGGGAAAACAGATATCCCATGGTCACACCGACAACTGTCGTGGGAATAGCCAGAGGCAGAATAAATACAGGACGAAAAATTCGTAAGACTCTGGACGTTCGAGAAAAAATCAAGGCTAATACAAGCCCCAGTCCCACCTCCAACGTAAGACTGACCCCCGCAATAATCAGGGTATTTAAAAGAGCTTCCCTGAACGCCTTTTGGTTGAAAAGTTCCTGGTAGTGTATAAACGAAAAGGAAGGTTTTTCAGCCAAAGAAACTGGAGCTTGAAAACTTAAAGCAATCACATTAATAATGGGAATCAGTGTCAAAAACAGAAGAAAAATAACCAAAGGCATTAGGCATAAGACTTCGAAATAATATTTTTTTATGACCTTATGAATCATAAAGTGACTTCTCTTTTTCCAGTTTCTCTTTATAGATCTTAAGCGTTTCCTCAACCGGTGCCTTTTCTATGACGATCTCTCTAAACGCCTCTGAAATGTATTTTGCATATGCCGGCCACCAGGCAACATTCTCCCGAAAGACGCCGTGGCGTAAGGCCTCTTGAACAGCTGCAAAAGGTTCGCGTTGCCAGGATGGCACTCTTGCGTAAACATCCTCTCTTAAAGAAGGCCAACCAAGCTTGGAAAGTAAAATCTCCTGCACCTCCTGGGAGTGTATATAACGGATAAATTCCAGGGCCAGCGTTTTCTGCCGACTGTTTTTGGGAATCCCAAACACATCTCCTCCGATAACATGGTATTCTCCCTGCGGCCCTTTCCAACCGCTGTAGGTTTTGATAAAGGGAAGTTTGTATTCCTGGATAAGCACCGTTATTCCAAAAGGCCAATTCTGAGCCAGATACGCCTGTTGCCGAGCAAGGATCTCATTGGTCGTATCCCACTTTGCCCGGCGCGATTCTTCCGAAACAAATGGCCAGAGTTCCTGCAGAAACTTAAAAGCTTGTATGCAACCGGCGTCATCAAAAGAATAAGGCTTGCCTCCTGCCTGAAGCACAAATTCATAGATTTGTGTTGCCGTGGGATTGCCGCCAAAGGCCTTCAAAAGTATTCGTCCCTGGCCTTCCAACTCTTTAAGTTTCTTAGCTACCTCAAGGAGCTCATCCCATGTCTTGGGAGGTTCAAGATTATATTTGCTGAATGCATCGCTATTATAATAGACGATCTGCACATTAGGCCGAAAGGGCATAAACATAAGCTTATTATTGAACTTACAGGATGTGATGAGATGAGACAGAATAGGTTCAGGGATCTGAGATTCATATTCGGACAAGTCTAAAGCCAGATCTTTATTGATTAAAAGGGCCAGGCTCATATTGTCCTGGGCAAAGAGGTCTATCTCCTGTTTTCCGGAAACCTGGAGTGCCTCAAGCTTTGTGGCGAGCTGGCCTGACTCAATCTGATACGCCTGGATTTTGACATTAAATCTTTTTTCAAAGGGGCCGAATATATACTCCCGAAAAACCTTCCACTCCTGCTCTCCTAGGCTCATGGTAAGAGTAAGTGTGCGAGACTCATCTGGCGCACTACATCCGGACAGGCATAAAATTAGAAAAAGAATGAAAGCAAACTTTACTGAAAAGCTCACTTCAGAACTCCCTAGCTAGAACGTAAAGGTGGTGCTGACGGAAAAATAATCCTGGCTGTCATTGCTGGAATCCGGATACGCCTTACCCGGCATAAAGTGTCCGTATTCTATAGAACAGCCCATGTCCGAAAAGACCCTCCAACCCAGCGTCACATCAATTTCGCTTCCCACATCATCGTTACCTTCAGAGGCTTGCGGATCATAAATCCCGCCGCTTTTTTTATCCTTGTAAAACCTATAATAATCCAGGCCCAGAGTCAGTTTTTTAAAAAAACTGCTTTTCTCCAGAGGCCTTAAAGAGACTCCAGCGCGATAAAGGTGCAAGTTGGATAGCCGCGGAAATAGCGCGAAACCCGTGGGAATATACCCGAAATAGAGAAAATTTCTGTCCTTTCCAGAAACATTCCCATTCTGCGTATCGGTAACGCTCGCCCTGTCAGAATCTCCTGAGCCAAAAGCGTATTCAAAAGAAAGCTTGGGCCGCGAATAAATCTGCGGATGATAAGTCATTTTAAACCTGGCTGCCCAGGCATCCACATCCTTTTTTTCATTCGTATCATAAATAACGCTTTTCCCGGTCTGTTTGATCAACTCCAATCCGTAGGCAAATTCAGACACAATCTCTCCTCGGGAGCCCACCCCAAAATACTCAGAGTTGTATCGGTAATCGTGGGAGGCATCCTGTGGCCGTTCATTGCTCTCGTCTCTCTGGATGACCGCATACCCATAAAGGGTGCTGCGGGGAAATCCTAAATAACTGTATTCCAATCCGTAAAAATATCTGTCACTTTCTTTATCGTAGCCTGGCACGCTGATATCGATGTTCTCTTCGTGAGGCAGGGTGTTAGCGGCAAATGACCGCACACCCCATTTCGGAAAGATAAACATCGCTTCAGCTCCGTCAAAGACGCCGCTAAAAGCAATCCCCTGACCAACGCTTAAATATTGCCTGCCTGCTTTTACCCAAAGTGGCCGCATATCGCAATTGACATAAGCGTACTCCAGATGCGGTCCGTCATGGTCCCAACCTCCCGCTGTCTCTTTGGGCCGGTCATCTGTCATCAGGTCTTTGACACGCAGATATATATAATGTTCGTTTTCGAAAGAAGCCTCTGGTACTGGCTTAAACGCAAGCTTCATCCAAAGCCGTGAATCAATCCAGTGCCTCTTTTTGAGGAGATCCTCTGTTGAGGAATCATTATCGTCATTGCTGTATTTGATGTAACGGTAATTAAGCCATGCCCCATAATCTAGCAACCACTGTCTGTCGCTTCTTGCGACGCCGGTCTCTGTTGTTGCCAAGTCGCGCCTGGCCTCTTCTTCTATTCTCCTAAGCTCCTGTTGGCCAAATATTTCCTGCGGCCGCAAAAAAAATGCTGTCGCGTTGCACAAAACAAAAAAGATAACAATCGGTGTTTTCATAAATCTTTTTTTAAAATCTTGCCCTTAGCCGCTTCGTTCTTTTGGGCAAGATACTCTGCTGCCTTGGTAAAAAAAGAGATGAATTCCGGGCCGCTGACAACATCATCTTTGCTACCTTCAGGCATAACGCCTGCAAAAACTAACTCATTCAAAGCGTATCGTTGATTCATGCCAAAGATCCTTGCCCCAATACCGCCTTTCATACCGAGAGCCTGGCAGAACATATAGGCAAGCAATCCTTTGCGTAAGGGTTTTTCAGGGGAAAAATCCACAGCGACTCTTGCAGGAAGTATATTCTTTTCCTTAAGGAAATGGATCTGCGCTGCCTGGTCTCCTGACATAACCTCCTCTTCGTCCAACAAAATCAAGACCGGCCTTATGGCATCGCAACGCACTAAATATGTCTTTGAGAGTAATTCCTGAAAAAAGGAAAGATCAATAAAAGAGCTGTCTTCCAGAACAGGCTCGCTTATGACAGAAGGCTGAGGCTCGGTAAAGCGAAGATCATCCCTAGCTTCCTCTTCCAACCGTCTTTGGTCTTTCAGTGTCTCAGCGGATAAAGGCGAGGTCAGAGAAAACAAAAACACAAAAATAAGGGTCAAATTCCTCATGGTAGCTATCTTACCTTATTAAAAAGACAAGTCAAGGAAAAATAAAATGCTTCGGGATTATCTCTAGTTTAAACTCTATAAGAATCAATGAGTTATGCATAGTTACTTAGCTCCTTCCTAGCTTGTTTTTTGTCTAACTATATGCTATACTTTAATTAGAAAAGGATAAAGGCAAACTCTTCGTAAGGAGAGGACGCAAAGCCGTGCGTCCGTGAATTTTAACGGATAGGCAGGTTGCCGAAAAAGTGCTTTACAAAAAACCTACTTCTTACGGAGTAGGTTAATTTTTTGCAGGAGAGCAAAATGAAGGTGCTCAAGGTAGTATTGATAACATTAAGTATTTTAGCTCTGGTTGCTAACAGCTCCTTTGCCAAAAACAATGAGGGAAACGAGCCTAAAGGCAAGGGTGCTGGTTTAGAGAATGCTCAAATCCAGCATGAAAAGCATGAAAATAAAGCCAAGAAACAGATTCGCTCACAGGCCCCATCAGTTCCAAAACAGATATTAAGAAACATCCCCTCACATGTGCCGAATAAAAGTCTGGAGCAAGACCGCTCCTTGGCTCGATTGAAAAACGCCCTGCAAAAATTGGAACGTTCCCGCTGGGCTTATAACCCGCATGATACCAGGGGCCAGGGAAATATGGGCCGTCCGGACATGTTAGACCCCTATGGCCATGACAAAGATTCAGACCGTATGGAGTTGTATGGTAACCGAGGAAGAGTAATTAGAGAACCGGAATTACCCCCAGAGCCAGATCCTGAGCTTCCTCCGGAACCAGAACCTGAACCTCCTCCGGAACCAGAACCTGAACCTCCGCCAGAGCCAGATCCTTATTATCCGCCCTTCTAATCTCTAGAAAAGAATTTTCAAACGCAAGGCAAGATCAAAATACTTATTGTTTTCTTTGAATTCTTTTGTCAGGCCTTCGATTTTCAATATCGTTCGATATTCGGGGACAACATGGCAGGCAAAGGAAAGCAGGCTGTTTTCGGTAACCCTCAAATCCGTAAAAAAATCAATAAAATAATAAGGCTTAAACTGGTAATACCGCTCTTTTACATCATACACCTGATTGGGGTTGCCCAGCGTAAAATGATGCAGGCGGCTAGCAGTTTGATACCCGAACCTAAGACCAGTATTCAACCAGTTGGTCAATCCATAATTAAACATGATTTTAAACAAATGGTAATTCTGCAACAGCACATTGGCAGCTGTTCTGGAATAATTGCCCGTAAAAAAAGTAGCATATTCAGTGCCGGCGACAAAAAGATCCACTGGGTATATAAAGAGGTTGTAAGGCTCGATCATGTTCTGGCTTGCGTTACCTGCGCCTTTATCCAGACTGGTGATATCCTTGAGGTACCCCAGCTCCACAAGCCACTGCCCTTGGCTCAAAAGCCTTTTGGTCAGTCGTGAAAATTCATCGTCATTGATTTTTTTGTCATGATCACAAAGATAGGTAAGGTTGAGGCTTGGCTGGGTATTAAAATAGGATAATTCTCTTGTTGGATAGCTTGTTATTACCCCTGTCGTCTGTCGGGTCAAATAGTCCAGCCTCTGTTCGGCAAAGTTAAGGTCCGAAGCGATCCTAAATTCAACAAATTCTTTAGGCCGGTAACGCAGGGCGAGCGGAACTTTGAAATTCCTGTCTATTTTATAAGCGCCATTCAACCAGTTCATGTCGGTTTTCCTAGTCTCTCTGTATTCGTGATGGTATTTGAAGGGAGTGGTATAGATGAGGCCTGTTTCTAATTCCAGCTCTTTTTGGAGGCCGTAACCAAATGTCAATCCAGGTGAAAAATGCTGGTCTATCCGTTGATAGAAATTAGTAAAGGTGGAACTCACATAGTTATAGGCATTCATGCGCAAACTGCTTTTTCTATATCGCAGGTTGGCTTCCACCAGCAGCTGGCGCAAAGCCAGTAGCGGCCGGATCAACAAGGAAAGACCCGATTCTTCCTCTTCCTGGCCCTTTTGAGAAAGATACCTTGCTCCTACTGAAAAATCTTCGTAATGAGATCGGATATAACTGAAATAATTCGCAGAGCCAGGATAGGTAAAGGCGCGCCAGTCATCTTTCTGGGTCTTTTCCAGGATGTCGAGATAATACTCGAGGGGTTCGCGTCTTAGGCGAACGCCTAGGATATAATCCCTGAAATAATTGATATCGTATTCCTGGATAGTGTCCAGATCACCGGCAGGGTCATAAATAGAACGGCCATAAGTGGTAGGAATGGCTTCCCGGCTTCCCAGAGAGAATTCAAAATCGTCAACCAGCGCAAAATGTAAAAGATTCTCGATGAGCCAGAAGGAAGGCCGCGAGGCAAAATCGCCGTAGAGATGGACAGGGTGCTGACCTTTTTCTTCCATCCTGAAATAATCAAAACCAGTCTCATAAAGGATATCCCCTTTTTTAAGAAGGGTTCCATAGATGTCATCCAGATTGGCGGCGTGACTCTGCTCGGCCAGGAGGATAAACGCAAAAAATAAAAGCCATAAAAAAGGACACCTCTTTTTCTTAAAGAGCTGTCCTGCCTCAAGCGCTTCGGTCAACATGGTCTTATTGTAGGCTGAAAATTGCAAAATGGCAACAAAAAAACGGGGTCATTTCTGACCCCGTTTTTTTCAGATTACCTGCATTTACTCCAGGGATTTGAGGAGCTTATAGTAGTCACTGTCCGTTGTCAGGATGATGGTAGAGTGACCATCAATGGTATCCTCGTAAGTTTCTATCGTCTTCAGGAAAGAATAAAAATCAGGGTCCTCGCTGTAAGCCTGGGCATAGATGTTGCTAGCCTCGGCATCTGCGTGACCCATAATAGTCTGCGCTTCACGAAACGCTTCCGAACTAATCTGTTTCAATTCCTTGGTCACAAGGCCCTGAATCTCAGCGAACCTGCCCTGGCCTTCGGAACGGTATTTCTCTGCGGCGCGCTTACGCTCGGCGATCATGCGGTCATAGACTGTATTGCGCACGTCCTCGACGTAGTTGATACGTTTGACGCGCACGTCTATAATATCAATGCCGTATTGGTGAGCTAAGGATTTAGCCTTTTCTAAGATGAGACGCGTAAGTTCCCGCCGTCCTACATCAATGCGCTCCAAGGGTGTTTCCATAGAAATAATGGCGTCCTCCTCTCCCTCTTGCTTTTCATCTATGATGCGGTTGGAATTCCTGATGGTCTCAATCAGAAGATGATTGGTTACAGCGTCTCGGGTAGCGGCATTGATAATATCGTCAAGCCGGATTTGGGCGCCGAGCTCGTTATCCACCGTCCTTAAGAATCTAAGGGGCTCGTAGATCCTCCAGCGTGCCGTAGTATCCACCCAGATATATTTCTTGTCTTTGGTCGGGATCTGATTGGGATATCCGTCCCAATCCATAATCCTCTTTTCAAAATAGTGCACCTCTTGGAGAAAAGGCATTTTGAAATGCAATCCTGCTGTCTTTATCGGTCCACGCACAGGCCTGCCGAACTGGATAATCACCGCCTGTTGTGATTCATCAATGACATAGAGCGTTCCGCTGATAAAACCTATCAGTATCAGGACGATAAATAATACGCTAACGATCCCTATTATTAAAATGACCCATTTCCCTTTCATTTTATTGGCCTCCTTTCCGGCCGATCTTAAGAAGCGGTAAAATCGAAGAGTCTCTCGGATCGATGATATACTTCTCTTTGGCCTTAGGAAGCACCTTGGTCAACGTCTCCAGATACAGCCTCTTCTTGGTGATATCAGGCGCTTTTTTATACTCAGCGAGTCTTGCCAGGAATCTATCGGATTCTCCTTGGGCGCGGTTCACCCTCGCCACGGCATAACCTTCAGCTTCACTGATCATCTTTTGGGCTTCGCCTCTGGCTTTGGGAATTACCTTATTGTAAGCCTCCCATGCCTGGTTGATCAGCTTTTCTCTTTCCTGCTTTGCTTCGTTCACTTCATTAAAGGCTGGCTTGACTTTCTCAGGAGGATTGACGTCTAGCAGCTTTACTGTCACTATCTGTATGCCTATCTCATAACTATCCATGATCCTCTGCATCTCAGCCTGGGCAAGACTATCGATCTCTTCTCTCTTGGTGGTCAACACCGCATCAACGCTAAAATCTCCCACTAATCGGCGCATCACCACCTCCGAGATATCCCGGATAGTATCCTGAGGATTACGCACCGAAAAAAGATATTTAACCGGGTATTTGATTTTGTATTGCACAATCCAGCGTACATCCAGAATATTAAGGTCTCCTGTCAGCATGAGGGATTCATCCTCGAAACCGGAATAGACTCGGCGCTGGGCTGGCGTAACAGTCCTGAATCCAAACTCCTCCTTAAATATCTTTTCGATTTTTATACGGGTGACCTTGTCAACGCCAAAAGGAATCTTCCTGTGCAAGCCGGGTGTGCTCTGGCCGATGTATCTGCCAAACCTCTGGATAATACCTGTTTCATCCGGACCAATGGAGTATACAATTCCCTTTATGCCTACGAGGATAATGATGGCCAACCCAATCCCAACCCAGGGAAAAGCCCACTTATAACTGTCAAGTTTCTTCTTTCCCATCTCGATAATCTTATCAGGAGTAGGAATATTCTGCCATTCCATTCTTCATCCCTCCTTTCCTTTACAAATACAAAACAAAAATTTAACTTTCTTCATGGGGGCCTGGCTATCTAAAAAAATTTTCGGAAATTTTTCCGAACCCCTTGCTATTCATGTTATTACATTACGCCCATTTGACAAAATTGTCAAGCCTTTTTAAGAATATCCACTAATCGGTTAATTCCCGCATCGCATTTTCTAATCCTAAAGTAATATGAGCCATATATTCATAATTCAACTTCTCATAGGTGTCAGTTTGATAATGGTAATGGGGATTCCTGTAAAAGGCTGTGTCCGTAATCATAATCGCTTGATATCCTGCTTGCCAGAATGACCAATGGTCGGAAAAAGAGGCTGCGGGAAAGAAATCAATGGTCAAAGACCTCAAGGGAAACGGGCTCTTCCTTCTAAAACCCGCTGCTACTTCTTTCGCCAGTTTCACTGATTTAAGATTGCCTATCACGGCAATAAAATTGCCTTTGTTGGGAAAGAAAAATCCCAGCAAGGGCGGATAGCGCTGCGAAAAGATTTTATGGGAATAAAAGCCAACGCTCTCTAACACCAGCGCTCCTTTGATGTCCCTATTCTCTTTTCTTGCTCGACGGACGTACACGAGACTTCCCATGGCCGGTGTCTTAAAAAACGGTGGCTCTTCGTTAACGAAAGCAACGAATTCTATTGTCTTAGCCGTATCAACGCTGGAAAATAACCTTGCCAATTCTAACAGAACAGAAACGGCGCTCGCATTATCGTCGGCGCCCGGATTACCGCAAGTATCGTAATGCGCGCCTACGACTATAATTTCACCCGGTTTCTCGCTCCCTTTTCTAACGGCCACAATGTTCCTCGCCTTTTTTTCATCGATGACATATTCTTGGGAATGGACGAAGTAACCAAAATTCTTGAACTTGTTTTCTATGTAATCTGCGGCTGCCAGAAGTCCGGCGTAATCAGTGAACATATCGCGGTTACCTATCTCATGGGCAAGGACATAGACGTGTTTCTTCAGGCGCCCGGACAAAGAAACAGAATCGGGGGAAACAGGAATCCTGATGCTTGAAGCGGGCCACCATCCGAAAGTGGTGGCCTTTACGATTACAAAGGCAACGCAAAACGCAAAGAGTAATGGAAGAATCCTCTGCAAGACATTTCTCCTTGATAATATCGTCTGTAGGATGACTTATCTTAAGAAATCCTGGTAAATACCCAGCAGTAAAGCCAGGCCAGAGGTAAAGAAAATGAAAAAGAAGTTTATGGAATCCTTGCGGGAACGCAGACTACATAATAAAGAGGATAAAAATCGCGACTCTTCCGTAGAAAGGGAATGACCTGAACTGATTTTCCTGGCTATATCGGACTTCGTCAGAAAATGATTCATTGCTTTCAGTTGACGGTACTTATAAAAAAAATAAATAAAAAATCCGACGATACCTACATACCAGGATAATTTGGCCCAAAACGGACTAAAATCCAAAAACACATTAACCAAGCGCACGGAAATAGTCGCTATCAGGCCGATAAAAAGAAAAAACCAGGCTGAAGCGCTGTCCTGGCAGTCCCGCAGACGATCACACTCCAGGCATTGTTTTTTCATAGCTACAAAAACAAATGTTCACCCTATACGTTATTCCAAATCCTCTTTTAACGCCTCTGCTTCCTTTGTGTCAATGACGCCGTTTTTATCCGCGTCATATTCCTCTTCGATTCCCGTATCCACTTTGGCTTTGCCGTGAGTCTTTATCATCTGATGCTTATATTTGAGCATCTCCTTGACTTCTTCAGGCTGGAGCCATCCATCACCGTTAGCATCAAACTGTTTCTCTAACGGCTTATTGACCTTTGATTTGGCGTGCCTCCAGCAAAGCCTTCTTTCTTTAGGGCTGATCACGCCATCCCCATCCAGGTCTATCCTCTCTTTTTCTTTTTGCTTCCATGCACTGCGCTCGGCTTCGCTGACAACCCCATCTCCGTCTGTATCCGCATGCTTCTTCCACCAAGAATCGGCTTTCTGATGCTTCTCTTCCATCTTCTCACTAACCATCTCTTTTTCTCTATGATGATGCTCCCATTTCTTCTCCATTTTCCATTCCTTCTTATCAATCGTGCCATCCTTGTTCTTATCCGCATGCTGGAACTTCTTCCCTTTTTGAGCAAAGGCATCCAGGGAAAAAGCCAGTGTTGCCGCAACAAAGAACACGACAAAAACCAATATCCTTCTCATCTTCTCTCTCCTTTTTTTGATTGTCAAACCCATCTTTTATTTTGCATACAGCCTCAAATATCTTTTTACAAACTTAAGCAATTCATCCCACTGAAAAGGCTTGATGATGTAATCCGTGGCTCCATATTTTCGGGCCTCAAAGATAGAATCTGTCATACTCTTGGCCGACACCATGACCACAGGGATGTTGCTCGTGGACTCTTGCGCCTTTAACTGCCTTAATACAGTCAAGCCATCCACATCCGGCATAATAATATCCAGCAGAATCAAGTCCGGCTTCTCATCCACCGCCACCTTAAATCCTTGCGGCCCGTCAGTTGCGGTGACCACCTGATACCCTGCTTTTTCCAGGCGCTTTTTCAATAAATCAACTACTTCCACCTCATCGTCAATGACGAGTATCCTGCTTTTCTCTATCATAAATTATTTATTATATCACTTTTTTAAAAAAATGGGCTCAAGAACTTTGATCTTACATTTGCTTTTGCAGTTCCATAATCTTCGTGGATACAATCTTATCTAGCGTTCTCCTTTCGATGAAACCGGCTATTTCATTAGTTGGTGTGACAACGGCAAGGCATTCCAAACGGAGGGTATCTAAAATCTTCTGCGCTTCTGATAGCATGGTATCCTCGGAAACCGTAGCAGGTACAGGCTCTTTAAGGTCAGCAGCCAGGATCAAATCCCCCATATCTCTTTCCATCAGCATGTTTTTGATATTGTCGATGCTTATGATACCGGACAATTTCTTATCCGCAGCTACGACAGGATAATATAAATTAGAAGTCTGGCTGAAGAGTGACATAATCTCATCCAGTGGCATATTGTCTTTAATCAGCGGTGGATTTCTGTCCATAACCTCTTTAACGTAGGTCTTCTGTAGGTAATCCTCCTCCGTAATATTCAGCCCGACTTCACCGGCTTTGGTGGCCGCCAATTTTACAAAAGGAGGCCCTATCAGTTCGAGCACAAAAACCGTTGCCGTTATGATGATGACGATGGTGTTGCCGATTATTCCTGGAAAATTGTTACTTGCGAGAATTGACAAACCGATGGCCACGCCGGCCTGACTGAAAAGACATAACGGCAGATATTTTATGACGGTCTCCTCTGCCCCAGATATTCTAGCACCCAGGGTGGCCCCGAACATCTTCCCAGCGCTCCTGCCCACCAGATAAACAATGAGCAACAACATAATGGGAAGGCTCATGAAACTTACATTCAATTCAGCTCCAACCAGGACAAAGAACAAGACATAGACAGGAGGCGTAAAGCCTGAGAGGAGCCTGAAAGTTTCCTTGCTTCTTTGCGGAAGGACATTTGTCGTGATGATCCCCAGTGTCATAACAGCCAGGAGCATATCGGCGTTAATCGCCAGAGCAAACCCGCAGACGAGCAATACTGCCCCTACCGAAAAAACAAGTATTCTTTCTTTCTCCGTGTATTTTTTCAGAAAATAATTAAGGATGGCACCAGAGAAGATTCCTATAATGATGGATATTCCGATTTCATACAAAGGGTGAATAAATGTCCTTAGGGCTCCTTCCTGCCTGCCGCCGCTGAGGCTCCCAGCAATACTGAAGGCAACTGCAAAAAGCAAAAGTGCCAAACCGTCATCCATGGCCACTATCCCTAATACTGTCCTCGTCAAAGGACCCTTTGTCTTAAACTCCCGAAGCACTTCGGTGGTTGCAGCCGGAGCTGTAGCTGACGAAATAGCTCCTAACAATAACCCCAGGGACCAGCTCATCCGCCAGTCCTTAAAAAGCAAGGTCCCTATTATACCTACTAGCACTGAAACGGCTATGAAGGCAGCCAAGCCTTCAAACAGCAGGATATAAATAAACTGTTTTCCGTATTTGACTAAAACGTCTTTCTTAAGCTCTCCTCCAATCATGAATCCAATCAACCCTAACGCAAAATAACTGAAAGGCTGTAGCATTTTGACGGTATCATGATTGACAATCTTGAATCCGGATTCGCCTATTAAGATTCCTATGGCCATGTAACCGACCACCTGGGGAATGCGCAATTTCTGGAAGATGCGTCCTCCTATGGTCCCCCCAAATAAAGCCAACCCAAGGAGAAACAAAATATTTAAATGTGGCAAGGATATTTTACTCAAGATATCGTTTAACAGTGCGAACACAGCAACCTCCTAAAAAGAATAGACAATCGAAGACAGATTCTGGTTTTGGTCAAACTCTAAATATATCCTGTCGCCTGAAAAAAAGCGTGTGGGGTGCCGATAGAGACAGGTCTCTTGCATAATGCCTGAATCACCGGAACTTTTACAATAGATAGGTTCGCCGTAGAGTGAAAGAATCTTTTCCTTAGATGTTCCCTTAAACAACCTCTGATTCTGAATATCACTTTTCAATTTGAAGAAAAGCCCTTCCTGCTGTTTGACATATTTTTCAAGCTCCTTCTGTTCATCACCTAAGCTTTTCAAGGCCAGTATTTGTTGCTTGTGCGTCAGTAAAGCACATCCAGCCAACCCTAAGGTCCAGCCTAATAAGACTGCAAGGATCATATTTTTCTTAAGCATCGATGGATAAGTCCTTTCTTTTAGTTCCAGATTCCCGGGATTTCCTTTCCGCAAAACCTGCACTTTCCGTCTTTGACGTTGTTCTCTAAAACGCTAAAATGCACTCTATGGATAAGCCTTTGGCCGCATTGGGGGCAAAAGGTGGAATTGCGCTCATGGCCAGGCACATTGCCGAGGCTCACATAATTCAATCCCACTTCCTTTGCTATTGCGTAGGCCTCCTCCAAGGTCTCCATAGGTGTCGCCTCAACCGCCACGAACTGATAGGCAGGAAAAAACCGGGAAAAATGCAAAGGCGTATCCGGGCCTAGATTATCCCGAATCCATTCGCACATGCGCCTGATATCATCGGGATTATCATTAAGAGTCGGAATGACCAGATTCACCAGCTCCAGCCACACCCCTTCCTCCTTGATAATCTTTAAGGTCTCCAGCACTGGTTGCAACTGGGCAGAAGAGGCCTCTCGATAGAATGTCTCGGTAAAACCTTTCAGGTCAATGGTAACGGCATCCGTATATTTCAACAGTTCTCTTAAGGCCTGCGGGCTCATGGAGCCGTTAGAGTGCCAAAGGACTTTAAGCCCTTTTTGTTTGGCGAGTTTTGCGGTCTCATAGACGTATTCGTAAAAGGAAGTGGGTTCATTGTAAGTAAAGGAAAGCGTAGGAATCTTTCTTTCTAAAGCCAGTTGCACTGCAGCTTCTGGCGTAACATTCTGGACATGCTCCATTTCTTCGATGGAGCGCTGAGAAAGATGCCAGTTCTGACAGAACTTGCATCTGAAATTGCACCCCGCTGTACCAAAACAAAGAATCTTTGTCCCGGGCAGCATATGGAAACAGGGTTCTTTCTCAATGGGATCAATGTGGATAGCCGAGGGTTTGGCAAAAACGATATTATAAAGGATGCCTGCCTTATTTTCTCTGTTGCGGCAAAAACCCCTGTTGCCATCCGGAATAAAGCACCTTCTAAAGCAGATTCCGCAGCGCACAGCCCTATCTTCTAATTTTTCATAAAACATTGTTTCTTTCTGGTAATCCTGACTTATTTTTGGAGTAGCAGAAGTCACTACTGGACACACTCTCGTCTTGGGGCTTAACAAGAAAGTCGCTACAATAGTCCCTGTCAATAACAATAAGAAAACAATCCATTTTTTTAAACTCATTTTCTAACTTTTAAAACTGAATTTACGACTCGAATGCTTGCGCAAAGTCTTTCAGGTGAAACCTGAAGGTTTCGATCTTTCCGGACTCCTGCATACTTTCCACTCCCACCCTTAACTCATACCGTTTATTAGCGAGTATCTTTTGAGACGGTATCCTGAATTTCACCATTTCTCTGGTAAGGGCGCCCTTGGCTTTTTTGTCTTGCGTCCTTTTAGAAAAACGGATATAACCTCCTTGAACGTCTTTCGTGGGAAAGATCAAATCCTGCTCTTCCTCCTCAGCTTTCGGATAAAGAATCTCTTTGGTCAAAAAGCCCAACCTGCCCAGTTTCGGCCCATGAAGATAAGCGGTATAGATTTTGGGCTTGGTGGCATACATTCTGGCATAGATGGTGACCTCCAGAATATCGTCCGTCAAATACGCCTCAACCGCAACGGTCGTGCGGTCGCGCTCCTGAGCCTCCCGCAAAATCATTTTTCGCTCAGACGCCTGTACCTTCGTAAAAGAAAACGAAAGGAAAGAAAAAATCCCTATCAGTAGCCATACCCTGAATATTTTCATGCAACTCCTCCTTCTTTATGCTACTCGTACCTTAAGGCTTCGATGGGATCTAGGCGCGAGGCCTGTCTGGCAGGCCAGAGGCCAAAAATCATTCCGACCAGAATGGAAAAAGTCGTGGCAAGGATTACGGAAAATGGGGATATCTTGACCGCCCAGTCGGCAAAAAAAGTTATTAAGAGAGAGCTCCCCGCACCCAGCGCAATCCCGCCCAAACCGCCCAAAAGAGACATGAGCACTGATTCAATCAAGAATTGGATCATGATATCCTGTCTGTTAGCGCCAATCGCCTTACGCAAACCTATCTCACGCGTGCGCTCCGTAACCGAAACTAGCATAATATTCATAATGCCTATGCCGCCGACTAAGAGCGAAATCGCTGCAATCACTCCTAATAAAAAAGACATTGTTTTGGTCGTGGACTCGAGGGTCTCGCGAATATCCGCCATGTTACGAATCTGAAAGGAATCCTCCTGTTCCTTATTCAACCGGTGCTGTTTGATGATAAGTTGTGTGATGGATTCTGTCAAGGGCTCAAGAGATGGTGAATCTATGGCTTCCGCATAAAGGGAGTCAAGATAGTCTTTACCCAGCAGCCGATACATGGCGGTGGTCACCGGCACTAACAGCGTATCATCCTGGTCGTGCCAACCTCTGGCGCCTTTGGAAGGCAACACCCCTATGACTTCAAAATTAATCAGGTTGATCTTTATGGTCTCGCCTACAGGGTTCTCATCCCCAAACAGCTCACGCGCCACCGTCGGGCCAAGCAACGCTACCTTCTCTCGCATTTTGACTTCATAGTCCGTAAAAAACCTGCCTACTTCCGGCTCTGAGGCGCGCATGGACGCATAAGCCACATCCACCCCTTCAAGTTGTGTATTCCAGTTTTTATTGGCGTAAACTATCTGCGCCCGTCCTCTCACAGAAGCACTCACAGCTTTTGTCAGAGGAAGCCTTCGGATCGCCTCTGCATCCTGAAAGGTAAAACGCGTCACTGTCCCTGCTTCCAAAGCCACGCCGTGGACGCGGGAAGAGCCAGGACGAATCATCAGCAAATTAGAACCTAAAGAGGCCAGCTGTGCCTCAATCGAGGCCTTAGCCCCTTCTCCTACGGCAAGCATGGCGATGACCGCAGCGACTCCAATAAGGATTCCTAAAATAGACAATATCGAGCGCATCTTATGAGAGAGCATGGCAAATCCTGCTTCTTTGACATAATCTAAAAATTTGGCCCTGCCGATTTTCGTAATCTGTTTGGATAAAAAGCCGTTGATGGGAACCTCACCAGAAATATCCTGAACCTCCTTACCAAAAGGTTTCTCTTCGGAAAGAATCTGGCCGTCGCGCATTAAGATAATACGACCAGCCTGTTGGGCAATATCTTTTTCATGGGTCACCACAACCACGGTCTTTCCTTCCTGATTCAGACGCTTCAGGATAGCCAGGATCTCATCTTTACTCTTGGAATCAAGATTACCCGTAGGCTCATCCGCTAATAGAATCGCCGGTTCATTCACTAAGGCGCGGGCAATAGCCACCCGTTGCTGCTGGCCTCCGGAAAGCTCATTGGGCCGGTGCGTAACCCGGTCAGCAAGCCCGACGAGTTCAATCTTCTCACGCGCCTTTTCTTTTAAATGCCTCTTGCCTGCATAAATCAGCGGTAACTCGGCATTCTCCAAAGCGGTCAAGCGCGGCAGAAGATGAAACTGCTGGAAGATAAAGCCCACCTGTTTGTTTCTGATCACCGCCAACTCTTCATCGGATAATCCTGTCAAATCCATGCCCTCAAAAAGGTAGTTCCCTTTATCCGGCCGGTCCAACAGACCCAGGACATGCATCAGAGTGGATTTTCCAGAGCCCGAAGGCCCCATGATTGCCACAAATTCTCCGTCGCAAATCTTCAAAGAAACATCCTGAAGGGCCTTGACCTGGACCTTGCCCATCTGATAAGTCTTGGATATATCCTTTAACTCAATCATTCTATTATTCGGTTATCTCCTGCGTCTGGGCATAAATGGATTTTCACCTGACTGGGCAGTAGGCAGCGCATATTTTTTCGTCTTCACGATCACCGTATCATCAGCGCTTATACCGGAGATGATCTCGACACTTTTATTCTCTGAAATCCCCAGCTGGACCTGACGCTTAACCGGAACTGCTTTTCTCGGTTCCTTGACGTAAACAAAGGTCCCTTCCTTTTCTGTTAACACAGCCTCAGCAGGCAATAAAAGAGAATTTTCTTTGCTCTTTTCGATAAAGTTTACCGTTGCATTCATTCCTGAACGGAAAAAAGGCGGGATTTCCTCGCAATTTAAATCAACTTCATAAATGGTTACGTTATTCACGGTTTTTGATTCGTAATAAATGTGCCCTACCTTGGCCTTGATTTTCGTATCCGGATAAGCATCCAGGATGATTACGGCCTCCTCATCCTTTTTGATTTTTCCGATGTCAGTCTCATCTACCTGGGCCCTGACGATCAATTGATCCGACAGGACAAGGACCGCATCAGCGGTTGTTATGGTCTGGCCTGGCTGGACTTTAGCCACAATGACTTCTCCGTATATCGGAGAAATCAGCGGAATGGCCTTGTAAACCTCCTGCCAATATTTCAAAGCTTCGTCTCCCTGGCCGTGCGCTGCATCCAGAAGCGCGGCGCGTTCAGTCGAGCTCATTAGGCCAAGAGTCGCGCCTTGCTTGACCAAATCTCCTTCACTAACCAATAATTTTTCTATTCTACCGTTCACCGGAGGCTTTATCTCCAGCCTGTTTTTCGGCAAAACCGTGCCGGTTGAAGAAATGATATTCTGGATGGTGCCCATTACCGGTTTGATTTCTTTGACGATCTCACCATTCCCGGCAGGCTCTATCTTAAAAAGATAAAATGCTGCGACCGCCGAACCTATCAATAACAAAAAAATTATTTTTTTATTTTTGCGCATATTCTAACGTTTCTCCTTTCGCCTGGATCCAGCTCGCCTCTCTAAGCAAACAAGCGGCCTGGGCATCCAGATAACTTCTTTTGGCTCTTACCAGGTCATCCTGAATAATAATCCAGTTATCAAAACTTATAAAACCAACGGAATACTGGGCCTCGGCTATCTTGGAACGCTCCAGGGCCGCTTCCAATAATTGGCGCTCCACCTCCACGGCTTCCAAAGCATTCTGTAAGTCTGACCACGCCTGCTCCAGATTTACGACAGCCGCATCTGTGATACTGCGCTCAGAAGCCTCTGCCTTATGATAAAGGGCCTTGGCTTGATGGAGCTGGGCGGTCTTTAATCCTCCTTCGAATATCGGAACGTCCAGACTCAAACCCAGGTTCCATCCCTCGTTTTCCGGAGGCCAGTGAGAACTGGATTTATCAGCTCCGGCTGAGCCAGTGACCTTGGGAGAAAAATTACCGTAAGCGCTTTTTAAATTGAAGGCTGCTGAATTTTTATTGAAAGCTGCTTGCAATACAGAAGGATGCTTCCTGGCGATCTCCTCGAAGTCAGGTTTTTCTTTTGCGCTGTCGCTGACAGCAAAATCTCCGGACACGGCCATCGGCTTGAACTCCTTACGCCCCATTTCCTTGGACAGTTGCCTCTGGGAGAACTCTACATTTCTTTTTGCCTGAGTGAGGCCTGAATAAGCCTCTGCCATATTGGCCTCTGCTCTCAACAAAGCGCCTCTATGTTCCAGGCCAGACTGATAACGCAAGGTAATCAATTCCAGGTTATCCCGTCGTATTTTCAAAATATCCTCTTCCACACGTATCAATTCCTGCGTCTTAAGCAAATTGACGAAAGCCGTGCGCAAATTAAACCTGACTGCGGAAGAAGTAAATCTGTAATTCTGCTGTGCAGCTTTGATGTCTTCGGATGCTGCCCTGGTATCGTGAATGGTCTTAAGGCCGTCAAAGACCAACTGGGAGGCACTTACGCCGTAAGAATAAGAATCTCTGGTAGAGCTGGAGGTGGCTCCTGAGGAACTGGTTGTGCTTGTCTTTGAGGTCGAGGCGTCGATTCCTGCGCTGACCTGTGGAAAAAAAGCGCTTGCAGTTATATCCTTGCCTGCTTCTTTCTCTTTGACTCCTTCTACCGCGAAAATTAAATCCGGATTATTTTGCCTGGCTTCCACAAGGCAATCTTCCCAGCTAAGAACCTCCTCTGCCTGAAGCCTTGTGCCTAAAGAAAACACCATAAATAGAATGAGAACGCAAGCGATATTCCTGGACATATCTTATTCTATCTTAATCTTCTTTTCCTTTTCTCCGGTAATGCTGCAATAAGCCCTTACAGACAACTCATCCCCGGTTTTGACGTCAGGAATAAGGTAGAGCACAACCTGCTCGTTTTCCGTATCCTGGCGTGAGATTTCATGCCGAAGAATCTTGCTGCCGTTGAGGAAAATTTCCACCCTTTCGATATAATGGTTCGAGGGTTTTTCCACCGGATGAATGATTTTGGCAGCAAGGATTTTGGTTTCCCTGTTGAAGCTCACTTCAATATGGGTTGGCGAGTGTGCCAGGGCAGTAGCCGTAAATGAAAACATCAACAGGCATAAAAATAATTTTTTCATGGATTCTCCTTTCTTCTTCTTTATAGATTATTTGTTGTCCGATACAAAGTTACATATAAAACGTCGGTCTTCTTCGGAAAGGTCCAAAAATCTCACGCCTATGCGATATTCCTTTCCTCGTCTTTCCACACTATTATAACGCACTTCTCCCATGACCGTTACGGACTGGCTTTTTTTGCTGGAATCAAAGGCCCTATTATTAAGCATGACGAACTTTATGGTGATAACGCTGACAATGGGAATCTCGCAATCCGTTACTAAGGCCATCCCGCCTTCGCTTATATCTGACGCTAAAGCAATTATCTCCTTGTCGCCGACCTTAATCCTGATCACTGCAGGAGCATTCACCCGGTAAAAAACCGTAAAGCTGACGGGCATTCGCGTGAATCTACGCCTCTCCCCTCCTGCGTAACCTTTTTCCATAGTATGCCTCCTCAATTTGCCTTCTATAACAGAGTCAGCAAATTGACACCGAGCATCCTACTATTTCCTGCTTGATGCGAGGTGCCAATTTTCCCTCTATAATCACTCCTTTCATTTTACCGCATATAATCAGGAAGGCAAATAAAAAACTCCCCATCCAAAAAAAGCAGGGCCCTTGCGGGGTCCTGCTTTTTTTATCCAGTTGAGAGAACACTACGGCATATCCTGACCTTTACCTCTGCCGAACTTCTCGTCGCGCCATTGCAAGAAACGCTCTTTTATGTGTTCCTGCCGCTTTTTTACGTGTTCCTGCTGCTTTTCTGTTATCTCCTGGAAACGGGCAAACTGCTCAGACGTTAAGATTTCCTTTACGGCAAAGATACCGTTGATTCTGGAGTCAATCAGCTGCGCATGCAAGGATTTAATCTCATTGGCAAGCGGCTGCACGCCTTTCCTGGTCACATAGGGATTCTTCAAAGCCTCCTGTAACTTTGTATGTTTTTCTTTTACCGCCTCATGCAACCTTTTCATCTCTTGGCGTTGGGCCTTGCGGTTTTCTTCCAACCGGCTCTCTTGTTCCGGAGTCAAATTCAACGCTTGGACGATGCGGCCTTTCGGTCCGTCACGAGGTCCCTTTTCTTCACCGACTGGCTGCGCATAGAGGGCACCTGTGGTCAGAAGGAATACAACTAAACCTATCACTGCGAATCTCGTCTTTTTCATCGTGTCACCTCCTTATAGAAAATACTCTTCAATACTTGTCCCAAAATCATACACCATATCATCGTTTATGCTGGCCAGGCTATAAACGACGCCATTGCTGTTTTGATAATTTGCGGTGCTGAAAAAGGATTTATCCTTAAGAAAGATGCTGGCAAAAAGCGCAACAAAGATGACCACGGCAAGCACTCGGGCTAAAACAAACACCGGTTTAGGAGCAAATAAATAATTTCGCAGGCGCTCAAAAACCCCAAAGCCAAAACGTTCTTCCTGGCTCAGGCGCTCTGCCATGATTTTCTCGCGGATATTCAACCAGATACGCTCAGGTGGCTCCTGCTGTCGGGCACCCTGAAAAAGCAGGCGCTTAGATTGCAATTCTCTCTCTAATCCGCGGCACTGCGGGCATTGAGTCAAATGGTCTTTAATGAGCTGCTCATGCTCAGGGCTCAGCTCTTTGTCTAAATAATCCGCCTTGAGTAATTCCTGTATTTTTTTACAACGCATCTTTCACCAACCCCTTTCCTGCTCTCTCTAAAAGTGCCTGGCGCGCCCTCATCAAGCGGGTACGCACAGTATTCAAGGGAACCTTTAAGGTTGCGGCAATCTCCCGGTAACTTAAGCCCTGCAATTCCCGCAATACCAGGCATGCCTTTTGCTGAGGGCTCAACACCTCTAATAAACTATTGACCCTGTTTTCATTATCCTTTTCAATAAGCTCTTCAACCGGTGAATCCTCACTCGCAAGCGTTTCCCTCGCACTTTCATAATCCACCCTGCCTGCTTCTTCTCTCTTAGATTTACGGTATTGATTAATCGCCGTGTTCATCGTAATCCGGTAAACCCAGGTTCGAAAGGTTGAGCGGAACTCAAATCTTTTTAGGTTGCGGTATATCTTCATAAACACATCCTGCGTCACTTCTTCGGCATCTGCGCTGTTACGAGTGATGCGCAAAGCCACATTATAGACAAAAGAGCTGAACGCCTTATATATCTGTTCAAAAGCCCCCATATCTTGGTTGCAAGCCCTCTCCACTACTTCGGGGGCAATATCATGCAAATTTGTCTTAGCTTCCATACAGTACTTTCAACTGTTCAACTGTGGGATGGCCAGGATAATATTCTCCCTGAGGCCCTATGTAACCATCTCCATACTTTGCCAGAACAACAGGGGTATACCCGCCCCTCACATTGGGGACATTAATGGTAATTCTTTCAGCGCCAGGGCTTACATTCAAAGAGGGCACAGGCGCGGGAACAACCATATATCCTCCGGGGCAAGCCCTGTAATAAATATCATTATAATGATAGTAGGTTATGCCTGCGAATACAAGGGTTTTGTGTCTGGATGGAAGGACTGTTACTACAGCCCCAAAGGGAGGTTTTACAACAAAAAGGCCGAAGTTAAAAAAAGTCGGCCAATAGAATCGCCCATCGCGATAATCGTATCTTCTGTGTTTTGTTACAACCACCTCATGATGTCTGTCTCGACTTCTGCCATGACCCTCACGGGCCAGCGCATCTTGTCCAGGCATCATAAGGATGAAGCTTGTTAACAGCACTAACCCCAGATTGCTTGTTAAATGTCTTTTTGCCACTTTCTCCTCCTTTTTTGGCCTTCTACCTATTGGACAACAAAAGAGGAGAAAAAGTTCCCTAAAATTACACTGCTTCCATGGTTGAGGGAGGCTTGGTGGCGATATTGTAGGTAACGCTGACCACTCCAGGCACCTCATTGACCATTCGCTCTGCCAGTCTATCCATAACCGCAAAGGGAAGCCGGGTCGGTTGTGCCTTGCGCGCATCAATACTATCCCAGCAACGGATCTCAATCTGTTGGCCGAACTCTCTTTTATTATCGCGCATGCCTGTGACCTTGTCCTGATGCAAGATGGCCATGTACTGAAATGCTCCGATGGAAGCAAGCTCTTCCTCCACGATAGCAGTTGCCTTACGCACCAAGGTAATGCGCTCACGTGTAGCCTCTCCGATAACTCGCGCGGATAAGGCAGGCCCTGGAAAAGGCATACGGTTGTAAACTGATTGCGGAAGACCCAGCGCCTCAGCCACCTTGCGCACCCCGTCTTTACGCAACTGCACCAGCGGCTCGATTATCTTGTATCCAAATGCCTCCTGCGGGTCAATCCCCAATTGCTCGAAGACATTGTGCTGACGCTTGATTCCTGCAACGGTCTCATCCACATCCGTCAGGATCGTGCCCTGCAAAAGGTGTTTGGCCCCGCTCTTCTTGACCAATTGGCTGAACACCTTCTTGTAAAATGTCTGGGTAATGGCCTCTCGTTTTTCTTCCGGATCCGTTATCCCTTTAAGGGCACTGAAGAACTCATCCTGGGCATCGATGATTTCCACGTTAACACCCATACCCTTAAAAAGGGAGGCGATCTTCTGCGGCTCGCCTTCGCGCATTATGCCGTTGTCGATAAAATAAGTCTTCAACTTTTCTCCCAATGCCTTATGTCCCAGCATGGTCACACACGAGGAATCCACGCCTCCGGATAAGGCATTGATTGCAAGCCCTGACCCCACGGTCTGGACGATCTGTGTTACTTTCTCATCTATAAATTCCTTCGCATTTAAATCATCCACTGTTATCTCTTTTACCGTAGCCATACTTCTTACCTCCTTTACAGCTATATTTACAACCTCTCATGCCTTTTGCAGCTCCCTGGCTTCTTTTAACAAAGCATGGTACTCCTGCAGGGACATGGGTTCATTTTGTTTTCCCTTGCTGGCCTCTATGCCCTCGACGGTAGCGCGAGCCGCAGCCATAGTGGTCACATAGGGAATCTTGTACTGGATGGCCAGCATCCGTATGAAACTGTCATCATGCACGCTCATGCGGCCTGCGGGCGTGTTGATGACAAGCTGGATCTCCCTGTCCTTCATAACGTCCGCAATATTGGGCCTGCCTTCGTGTAATTTCTTGATGCGCTCACTCTCAATACCTTTTTCTTTAAGGAACTTGTGGGTATTCTCCGTAGCCAAGATACGCAAACCCAAACGCACAAGCTTTGCAGCCACAGGAAAAACTTCCTCCTTGTCTTTATCCGCCACTGTTACCAGAACATTGCCTTCCAGCGGCAACTTTTTACCCACGGATTCCTGCGCCTTATAAAACGCCAGACCAAAATCTTTATCAATACCCATAACTTCTCCGGTTGCCCGCATCTCAGGCCCCAACACAGGGTCTACCTCAGGAAACATGTTAAAAGGAAACACCGCTTCCTTTATGGTCACATACGGAAGCTTACGGTGTTTTAATTCCGGAAAATCATTTATCTTTTTCCCGAGCATCAGCAGGGTCGCGATGCGCGCCAAAGGTATACCGATAGTCTTGGAGACCAGGGGCACGGTGCGGCTGGCCCGCGGATTGGCCTCCAGGATATAGACCTTATCGTCGCAGATGGCAAACTGTATATTGATCAGGCCAACAACCGAAAGTTCCTTGGCGATTTTTGCGGTGTAATCCTCAATGGTCTTCAAGTGCTGCTGTTTAATGGAGTGCGGAGGGATGGAACAGGCTGAATCTCCAGAATGGATTCCGGCATGTTCTATATGCTCCATAACAGCCGCCACAAAAGTTTCATCTTTATCACAGAGCGCATCTACCTCGCATTCGATGGCGTTCTCAAGAAAGCGGTCAATGAGCATGGGGTATTCTGGGCTCACCTGGATAGCCTCTTTTGCATACTTGATAAGCATCTTCTCATCATAGATGACTTCCATACCCCTTCCGCCCAGCACGAAAGAAGGACGCACCATCAAAGGATAACCGATTTTTCTGGCTATTTTTTTGGCTTCATCCAATGAAAAGACGGTAGCGCCTTCTGTCTGCCGGATATCCATATCAATCATCTTCTTTCGGAAGAGCTCTCTGTCTTCGGCAAAGGCGATGGATTCGGTGCTTGTGCCCAGAATCTTCACCCCGCATTTCTCCAGCTCTGCCGCGATATTAAGGGGTGTCTGTCCGCCGAACTGAACGATGGCGCCTTCCGGTTTTTCCTTTTCCCAAATCGTCAACACGTCCTCAACGGTAAGGGGCTCAAAATAAAGTTTATTGGAGGTATCATAATCCGTTGAGACGGTCTCAGGGTTACAATTTATCATGATGGATTCGTATCCCTCATCGCGTAAAGCAAAGGCTGCGTGCACGCAGGTGTAATCAAACTCAATTCCCTGTCCGATGCGGTTCGGCCCGCCCCCCAGAATTAAAATCTTCTTCTTGTTTGAAACAGGCACCTGGTCTTTGCCAGGAGTATACGTGGAGTAATAGTACGCTGCTTCCTTCACCCCGCTGACCGGAACCGGCTCAAAGCGGGCATTACCTAAGACCTTTTTCCTGCGGGTACGCACATCCGATTCCTTTACTTTAAATATCTTGGCCAGGTATTTATCGCCAAATCCCCATTCCTTGGCTTTGCGTAAAGTTTCATCCGAAAGTTTCTCCCAAGTTGAATCCAGCATCTGATTTTCTAACTCCAGCAGGTCCTTCATTTCCTTGATAAACCATTTACCGATAAAGGTGATATTGTAAAGCTCATCCACGCTAATGCCTTTGCGCAGTGCCTCATACATTAGAAACACCCGTTCGCTGGAAGGAAAGGCGAGTCTATGTTTTAACTCCTCAAGCGAAAGGTTGAAAAAATCCCTGGCAAAACCCAGACCATATCTATTTATCTCAAGAGAGCGGATGGATTTCTGAAATGCTTCTTTAAACGTCTTGGCAATGCTCATCACCTCTCCTACGGCTTTCATCTGCGTGCCTATGATATCTTTTGCTTTCGGGAATTTTTCAAAGGCCCAGCGCGCAAATTTTATGACCACGTACTCACCCCATGGCTCGTACTTCTCCAGTGTACCTTTTCTCCAGTAAGGAATTTCATCCATAGTTAAGCCAGCTGCCAGTTTTGTTGAAATGCGGGCAATGGGAAACCCCGTGGCTTTGGAAGCCAGAGCTGATGAGCGCGAGGTGCGCGGGTTGATTTCAATAGCGACCAGCCGGTCGTCTTTTAAATTATGCGCAAACTGGATATTCGTTCCGCCGACAACTCCGATAGCCTCTACGATTCTGTAGGATAACTCCTGCATCCTTTTCTGTAACTTCTCCGGGACTGTCAACATGGGCGCAACGCAGAAGCTATCTCCTGTATGCACACCCATGGCATCGATATTTTCGATGAAACAAACGGTAATTTTTTGATTTTTCTCATCCCTCACCACTTCCAGTTCTAATTCCTCCCATCCAATCACTCCTTCTTCTACCAGGATCTGATGAATGAGACTTGCGTTCAGTCCGCGGTTGGCCAAGGTGCGTAACTCTTCGTTATTATAAGCAATCCCTCCGCCTGTGCCGCCTAAGGTGTAAGCCGGCCGGATGACTACAGGATAATTCAATTTTTCTGCTACAGCCTCTGCCTCTTCCACCGAATGGCATATCTGGGAACGCGGCACAGGGATATCGAGCTTGCGCATGGTGTCTTTAAATGCCTCACGGTCCTCTCCGCGCTCGATGGCATCAGCTTTTACGCCGATTATTTTCACTCCGTATTTATCCAGAACACCTGCCTTGTATAAACTTGAAGCGAGGTTCAGGCCTGTCTGACCGCCTAAATTCGGCAGCAGGCCATCCGGCTTTTCTCTGGCAATGATTTTCTCAAGACTTTCCACGGTGAGTGGCTCAATATAGGTACGATCAGCCATTCCTGGATCTGTCATAATCGTTGCAGGGTTAGAGTTGACCAGCACGATTTCATATCCTTCCTCGCGCAGGGCCTTGCAGGCCTGAGTGCCGGAATAATCAAATTCGCAAGCTTGTCCGATGATGATGGGGCCGGAACCAATGATAAGGACCTTTTTGATGTCGTTTCTTCTTGGCACGAACAAACCCTCCTTAAAAAAAAGGCAACTCTTTAAAAAAATAAGAGTTGCCTAAGGTGAAGTGTTTTTTTTCCGGTAAAGCCATCAAACTACGCCTTTGTAGCCCTTTATAAATATTTTTCTTATTGTATTAGCCCAAAGCCTGCTCGTCAAGATGAATTTCTTTCTTAAAAATCCCTCCTTTATTTATCCAGCAGCCTGTCATTCCGGATAACCTCAAAGGCACTCTTTGCAATAAGATAGTACCCCTTGGGGTTAGGATGCCAATGGTCATACAGCAAAAAATCATTGATGGTTCCCTTTTCTCTCAAGGCATCAAACGTAATATCATTTCTCACAAGAGGAATGTTCATTTTATCCGCCATAGAAATAAATTCTTCCGAGCTCAGATAATCCGGATTGATGTGGTATGTCATCAACAACACCTGAACACCATGTTCCTTGGCCGCTGACACTATTGTTTCGATGTCGTACCTCCATGATTTGATAAAAGCCTCTTCATAGACCCGGCCTATATCATCTATCTCCTGATTTTCTCGCTCAGAGACCACTTGCAACTCAGGCCCTCCCCAGATATAATTCACCTCCCTAAGATTCTTCATTTTAGAATCATAATAGGGGACCTTGCGATAGAAAAATCTAATATAGGCATACCGCAATAACTTAAATAACCGGAAGCGGTCAAGCCAGACCAGGGATTTCATCTTTAACATACATAGGCTGTCCGTCTTGATAAACTTTATGACATGGCTCTCCCCCCAGGCAAGCTTGTTGTTGTATCCGCACATAAGAATGATAAGGGCTGGGTCATAAAGTCGGATATAATCATCGACCCTGTTAGCCTGTTGCGACGTATTTTGCCCCACATGCGGAGGCACAACGGCCTCTATGCGCTTCTTAGGATAGTAATCCTGAAGCATCGTTTTTAATTGAAGGGGCCACCATTCATCCATTTTAACCCCCATGCCTGCAGTTGAAGATTCGCCAAGGCAAACAATGGTCGTGGAACCAGGGGCTGGCACTCCAGGCGTGTATATCCTTCTTAGATAAAGTTTTCCAGCCACGCGTAAGCTTAATTCAGCAAAAAAAAGGGTAAGAGTGACGGAGACCAGGAGCACCAGAAGATTCTTGTATTTTGCCTGCATAAAATATCCTTTTTCTTACCTCTCAGAACCACCGCCAAAAGGCATAGAGGCCTTTTTTAACCCTGCCGGCACTTCAAACAGATAATCCGGCTGCGGCCCAAAGAAAATATTCTTATACTCGACGCTCCAACTTCCGTCAACAGCTTCCATCTTCACCGGGAACCCGGAATCCGTTAGCCATTGATACACGGCCCCTTCCCGGGAGGTGACTTTAAACTTGTCAGTCTGGATACCGTTCACCATTTCTTCACCCAGCGGCACACGCTCAAGTTCTCCCTCAATTTCCTTAGAGGTCTGGGGAACCTTCGTCATGTCCATAGGCATCTCCATATACATCTGCTGGGACGGCATGACTATCCACATCACATTCTTATCCAGGCGTAAGATCGCGATATTCCCGGCAATCTCTGTGCGCATCTTGTTCCCGGAAACATAGACTTTTGCATTCTCTATCTTGCCACCTGCGCGGCTAACCATCTCCGAAGAAAACGGCTGGATATCCGCTGCCAGGACATAATGTCCCTGACAAAGAAAGACAACCACCGTAAGTAACCACACAACACATAATGCTACTACGCATTTCTGGCTCATGCTTCCTCCTTCTTAATAATCCTACCTTCTGACATCAAGATCGGGTCTTGATGTCGGGATTCTTCTCTTATCAGCTCCCTAAGCTTTTTGGGATTCCAGGGATAAAATCTTAGATTCTCCTCTCTCACCACATCGGGTAACACAGCAGTCTCTACTTTTCTTAAAGCCATGGCAATGATTCTATTCCCCTTGTTTCTGCTTTTCTGAAGCTGGCAGTCCACCCATGGACTCTTATGGCTATCTTCTCCTATTAAACATATCGTAACACTGCACTGGACTATTTTTGCACCGATGGCCTGTTTCAGGCTCTTTGCACCCTCACTTTTAAAATCCACACCCAAAGGCACCTCATAAAAATCCAGTTCAAAATCCGGGCTCTCAAGCAAAGACAACAAGCCTTTGACCTCTACAGCATCTTCAGGGGCAAAGCTCAAAAATATCCTTTTCATAAGTTAAATACTCACTTAAAAATTCGCAGGCGAATTTCCTAAGGTACAAAGACCTCCAGGGATCCTGGGAGAATCTCTATCTCCATGTCTTTGGTTGGCTCAGGAAGAACCTCGCCATCCAGATGAACAAATAAGGGACTTTGCGAACGCAGCAAAATCTTCTTGGCCTTAAAGGAGCTTACTTCTTTTAAGCGAGCGTGCGTGCCTTTGATTGCTTTAGGGATATTCAGCAGAGATTTTATTTTGTTTAACTCTTTAATAATACAGGCGTCCAGCAGTCCGTCGTCAATAACGGCTTCGGGCGTAAGCTTAAAACATCCGCCGTGAAACTGGCCGTTACCTATAGAAACACTCATGACCTTATCGCAGAACCTGTATCCCTCTGCTATAACCTCAACCGGATAGGCCTGGAAACTACCAAGCACCTTTAAGCTGGACAATACATAAACCAGATTTCCCCTTAATGCCCTTAGTTTCTTTTTTGCCGCGGCAACGCAGGCATCAAAACCAACGCCTAAATTATTTACGAATAAGCGGCCTTTGGCCTTGCCTAAATCAATGCGCCGGCGCTCCTGATGCTTTAATGAAGCAAGGGCATCGGAAATCCCCCAAATCCTTATCATCTTGGATAAATCATTTCCCGAACCCGTAGGTATAATTCCCACAGTCGTCTGGTTCAGGTCTATGCCGTTAATGACCTCGTTCAATGTCCCATCACCGCCCACGACGAAAATCTTTCGAAAACCCTCCTGTTCTGCTGCTTTGGCCGAACCTGTGGCATCCCCGACTCCTTGGGTAAGCACAAAAGAATAATCAACTCCCAGCTCTTTAATCTGTCTCTCTATATCCTGCCAGATAGCTAAAGTCCTGCCTCCGCCGGCAACAGGATTGACAATAATCCTGATTCCTTGAGAATTACGCTTTTCTGTCATGATTAGAAATAAATAGACCTTACGATTGTATACCCTATGGCCGTACTTATCCCTCCCAGCAAAATGCCTTTAAATATCTGCCTTGGTTCTTTCTTAAGATAGAACAGGGAGATGACTATGCCAGCATATACCAGGGAAGCAAAGGACGTGAAAAGCGCGTTACGATAATAAAGGGATATGAATATCGACAGCATGAGTCCTATGCCTGCGCGTAAGTCTGCCTTGAAAATGGCTCTGAGAATAAAAAACAGGATTGAGCTGACAATAAACTGCATGGGATAATAGGTGAAAGGCACAGAGACCCTGGCAATGGTCAGAAGAAGAAATGGGATGCCGCCAAGGGCTATCAAGTCCCTGGCAAGCTCTTTCAGCCATTTCTTTTCCATCATTCCAACCTCCTTCCCTGATTATCTCTCAAGCAGCTTATTATCCCGTATAGATTCGAAGGCATTTTTTGCAATCAAACTGTATCCCTTAAGGTTAAGATGCCAGTCGTCATGTAGCAACAAATCATTGATGAATCCCTTGTATGTCATCAACAACACCTGAACACCATGTTCCTTGGCCGCTGACACTATTGTTTCGATGTCATACCTCCATAACTTGATAAAAGCCTCTCTGTGTGACAGGGAGATATCTAATATGCGCTTTTGTTCTTCCGGAGAGAGTACGGACAGTTCAGGGCCTCCCCAGATATAATTCACCTTCCTAAGATTCTTCATTTTAGAATCGTAATAGGGGACCTTGCGATAGAAAAATCTAATATAGGCATACCGCAATAATTTAAATAAGCGGAAGTGGTCAAGCCAGATTAAGGCTTTCATCTTAAAAATACCTGGGCTGTCCACCTTGAGGAATTTTATGACATGGCTTTCTCCCCATGAGGTCTCATTGTTGTATCCAGCCATAATAATGAGGAGGACTGGATCATAAAGGTGGATGTAGTCCTCAATCCGGTTAGCCATTTGCGACGTATTCTGCCCGACGTGGGGAGGCACCAAGACCTTTATGTTTTTCTGAGGGTAGTATTCCTGAAGCATCATTCTTAATTGAAAGGGATAAGATTCTCTTTTTTTGACCCACAGTCCTGCGGTTGAAGATTCGCCAAGGCAAACAACGGTCGTGGAACCAGGGGCCGGCACTCTGTGTGTATATAGTTTTTTTAGATAAAGCTCACCGGCTATGCGTAAACCTGACTCAATGAAAAAAAGGGCGAGAGTTACGGAACCCAGGAGCACGAGAATATTTTTGTATTTTGTCTGCATCAAATTTTCTTGTTTAAGCTTGCGCTTGATTTCGTTCAGTTCTTCAAGGTGTTTCTTTTCTTCCTTAAGGTAATAATCTCCCCTTGTCTTTACCACCTGCGGCCAGAA